>ERZ651768.5-NODE-5-length-190529-cov-6.204997_pt1 | contig 190529 bp, 162 predicted proteins | sample MGYA00514754_ERZ651768 | MGnify/ENA metagenome assembly ERZ651768
TCCTCCAGGAGGAACTCGGCCTCAGGGTCCGGTTGAACCAGATCACTGTGGCCCAGAGCCGCCTTTCCCGAGAGGAGTTGGATCGTATCCTCCACCCTACGTCGCCGAGCGCATCCGCTGATGCTTCGACACCCGCCGGCGCCCCGGCGCCCTATGTGTCTCGCCCCACTCTCGTGGACTTCCACATCGTGGCGCAGGTGGGCGGAAAGCAGGAGGTCCGCGTACGTATCGAGGGGGGAGGAGGCTCGTTCGACGGGCGACGCGAAGCGGATGGAGAGGGCGTGGCACTCTTGAGGCCGCTGGCCGAAGCGACCCTGGACGCCATTGGGGAACTCATGCGGAGGGGCGGAAGGGAAGTAGTTTTGGTGCTCAAGGATGTGCGTCGCTTCCGGAGGCGCGACGACGACGGGGTGGTGGTGCTCGTTGAAGCGGTCGTAGACGGTCGCAAGACGATGTCGTCGGGTGTGGCGTTCTCCGATAATTCGTTCGAACGGGCATCCGTCGTGGCAGTCCTCCAGGCTACGAACGCGTTTGTGGATGGTGTTCCGGAAGTCCAGCAGGGGGATGAGGAGCCATCGGATTCGCCAGAGCCAACGGATTCGCTGGGGGGATCGGACTCGCCCGGGGCACCGGCTTCGCCGAGCAAGTCAACTCCACCCAAGTCATCAAGAAAGTCATCAAGTCCGTAGGACTATGTGAGCGAAGTGCTGTCTCGAATGCAGCCCTCTACTCGCGCAGGCCAGGCTGGACGGCGCCTGGCCCTCCTGCACCTGACTGAGATCACTCATCAACTTCTGGCTTGCCATGGCCGAGCTGCTACGGCAGACCCGCTGCAATCTCATCGTAGAAGCCTGGAATGCTTCTTTGCATGAACAGGCCGTTTTCCGCCATCGTCCAGCTGAGGCTCTGTGCCCTTATGCGCTCGGACGCCTGGTCCTTGGACGTCCCGGCCCTGATCAGATCCGCCATTCGGGCACGAACCGCTTCCATTTGATTACGAAAAGCCACCACATCACTTCGATCCATGATTGCCCCGTGTCCGGGAATGGCGGTGTCGAAATCCAGGGCCAAGACGTTGTTCATTGTGGCGACCCAACCGGCGCTGCTTCCGCCGTTGGCATAGTCGATGAATGGTGCGGTGCCATGCAGTAGATCACCCCCGTGTACCGTTCTCAGATCGGGGAAATAGATCACGGCGTCCCCGTTGGTGTGTCCAGTGCCCATGTAGAATGCCCGCACTTGAACACCACCGAGATAAACGGCCGTCTGATCGGTAAAAACCACTCTCGGCGGTGCATCCTGGTTCCCTCTCACCATGTTGTCTCTGGCATTCTGGTGAGCGATGATCTCGGCGATGTTGATGTACTCGACGTTGCCGCCGGCGTGGTCACCATGATGGTGGGTGTTCAGGACGTATCGGACCGGTTGATCGCTCACGGTGGCGACCAGGGCCTGAATGTCGGCGAAATTCTGCGGATACTTGTCGTCGATTAGAATCACGCCTTCAGACGTGACACGTACGCCGACGTTTCCGCCGCTCCCCATGATGGCATAGAGCCCCTCTTTGACCTGCTCGATCGTCAGGTCCTGTTGCGCCTGTACACCGGTGAAAGCAGTTGCGACGAAAGCGCCGGCGACGAATACGCTGGTAAGGACGATTTTTCCCATCGAGTTGATCATGATTCCTCCTGCGGCGTCGTGGAGCGGCTCACCTCCGAGCAATGTTACGTGGCTCTGAGCTTCTTGACGAGTGCGCCTTGGTCCGATCGCCTTGCGGCGCTCGTCCGAGGCCGGCATGGTAACCGGCGGAGTCGGAGGCCGGAGACTTTGAGCGGACCGGGTTAAAGAACCGACCCTTCGAGATCGTAGAGTCTGTAGTCACATGGTCTTCGATACTGGCCTGCTCGACTCATCTGCTTGGGATTGGCAAGTATGCAAGAACTCATCCTAGGTCCCGTCGCCATCTGGTTCGGCGTACCTGCCCTCGTGGGCACGGCGTTCTTCACTCTGCGTATGGCGCTGACGCTCGTGGGCGGGGTGGACACCGACGCAGGCTTCGATGTCGACGTTGATGTGGATTTTGATGTCGATATGGATGTCGACGCGGTAAGTGAAACGGGGGGCGACCCGGGCGACTCGACCCAGGCGTTCGAAGTCCTCTCCATACAGGCGATCGCCTCGTTCGTGATGGGTTTCGGATGGGGCGGGCTCGGGGCCTTCAGCGGAGGCGGATGGCCGTTGTCCATCAGCACCGCCTTCGCCATCCTCTGCGGCTTTGGGATGGTCTGGCTTCTGGGTAAGCTGCTGCGCTTCGTGTACGGATTTCAGAGTAGCGGAACCGTGGCGATGTATCACGCGCTCGAATCCGAGGGGACCGTGTACGCGCAGATCCCGGCGGGCAACGGAGGAAGGGGGCGGGTGCGCGTGGTCGTCGGAGACCGGGCGCGTTACTACACGGCGATCACGGATGGTGATACGTTACCGCGCGACGCTAGGATTCGGGTGGTGGATATCAATGAGGACGACAACTCGGTGAAGGTGGTCGAGGCGTAGACCCCTCGAGCCGCCAAGCCTTCTTGAGAGAGAGGAACGAACCATGCTCACGTACGCGATGACGTCGCTTGCTCAGATCACTCCTGATACCAACCCACTGTTGTGGCTCGGCCTCCCCGGAGCCGCCCTGCTGCTCCTCACGTTTTTTGTGGTTTTTGTGGTCAAGCAGTACAAGCGCTGCCCCTCGAATCGCATCCTGGTCATCTACGGCAAAGTCGGCTCGAACCAGGCGGCACTGTGCATGCATGGTGGCGGCAAGTTCGTGATCCCGCTCATTCAGTCACAAGCATTCCTGAGCCTCGAGCCGCTCGTGATCGAGATTCCGCTCGAGGGGGCGCTTTCGCTGAACAATATCCGCGTCAACGTGCCCTCCACGTTCACCGTCGGAGTCTCGACGGACCCTGTGCTGATGAACAACGCGGCCGAGCGGCTGCTTCTGCTGGACGATCGCAAGATCCGGGAACAGGCACAGGACATCATACTCGGGCAGCTGCGACTCGTGATCGCCACGCTGTCCATCGAGGAGATCAACAAGGACCGCGAGAAGTTCATGACGCTGATCAACACGAATGTCGCCGAGGAGATCAACAAGATCGGCCTGACACTGATCAACGTGAACGTCCGAGACATCACCGACGAGAGCGGATACATCGAGGCGATCGGTAAGCGCGCCGCCGCCGAGGCGATCAACCGCGCCAAGGTCGAGGTCGCTCAGCAGGACCGCGACGGCGCCACGGGCCAGGCAGCTGCGGACCGAGAGAGGGACGTCGGAGTCGCGGAGGAGCAGTCGCAGTCGGCGACCGGTCGCAAAGCCGCTGAGCAGAAGCAGCGCGTCGACGTCGCCGCGCTCGAAGCGACTTCGGTCGAAGGTGAGGTCGAGTCGAAGCGCGACCTGGAGATCGCGACCGCGCAACGGACCGCCGAGACGGTGGCCGCGACCAAGCAGGCCGAGCAGCAGCAGCGTATCCAGGTGGCCCAGGCGGAGGCTACTGCGGTCGACGGTGAGAACCAGTCGAACGCGGAGATCGCCGAGTCGAACGCCCGCCTCTCCGAGATCCGGGCGGAAGCCACGCGCAAGGCGCAGGTCGCCGCTGCCGAGGCCAAGAAAGCGATTCTGGTCGCCGAGCGCGAGCAGGAGATCGCCCGACTTAACAAGGAGCAGATTGCCCGGGAGGAGATTGAGAAGCTCCGTGTCGAGATCGAGGCGGATGCCACGGCCGAGCGGGCGCGGCGTGAGGCGGCCGGTCAGGCTGATGCAATCCTCGCGACCTACACCGCCGAGGCCGAGGGCACCAGGAGGGTGCTCGAGGCGAAGGCGGAAGGATACCGGCGCCTCATCGAAGCGTGTGCGAACGATCCCTCGACGGCTCCCACGCTTCTGATGATCGAGCAGCTTCCGGCGATCGTGAAAGAACAGGTGAAGGCGATCCAGAATCTGCAGATCGACAAGATCACGGTCTGGGACTCCGGCCATAACGGGTCGGGTGGTAACGGCGCGACCGCCGATTTCCTCTCAGGCCTGATCGGTGCTCTGCCGGCGGTCCACGAGCTGGCCGAGCAGGCTGGGATCGACCTGCCGCCCGCGCTGGGACGACTGCACGACCATGGGTTGGCCCGTGCCGTCGGAGCCGCTGGGAACGGAGCTCCTGAGATCGAAGAGGACAGCGCTGCGGTGGTGCCTCCTCCGGTGCACGACGATCAGGAAACCGTGTAAGGTCGGACAAACCGGGGCGGTCGGCTTCGGCCGCCCGACCCCGGCCATTACGGATTCGGGATCGGGCAGTCGGGCAGAGCGCTCGCCTGATCCGAGCTGACCACGTCGAACCCCCGGTTCACCGTCGCACCGAAGACGCCCGTACCGTCCCCACGGAGACTCGGCACCCTCACTTGTCCGGACGGGTTGAAGTTCCCACCCCGCTGCCAGTTCACGAAGTTGCCCTCGACCGCTGTGATCGACACCTCTGCCGTCGTCGAGTCCGGTATTCCGGACTGCAGTCGAGTCGATAGGTTCTGGTCCAGGTCGAAGCGGTCGAAGAGCCCGAATTCACTAGGAAAGACGATTGTCGTGTCCTGGTCCGAAATCGAGAGACCCAGCAGCTCGAACGGGTCGTCCTCCACAACGATCCCCTCGGGCTCCAGCGCGTCGGGTAAGCCCAAAATCGATGTCTCGTTGAGGTAAGCCCAAGCACCTTCCGCCTTGGACCAGGTGATGGGCAGGAGCGTGTTGGGATCCAGCCGGCACGCCGTCGGCATGCCGTCGATTTGAAACGCCGATGGCACGCGCGTAGCCCCTAGGAGGGTCCCTCCCTCCACGAATGTGACCTCGACCTCGAGCAGGTCGCCCGGGCTGAGGCTCGGCGTCTGAGCGGGATTGGCGAGGAAGCACACCCCCGATCCTGTGGTCGGCAAGGTGTCGATGCACGCCTCCAGCACGTTCTCTGCTAGGTTGAGCGTGAGGCCATCGGAGCGGCGTACGACGACTTGGGCATTCGGAAGCTCGTCGACGCCCTCGGGTGCTCCGACCGTATGGTGCAAGTAGGCCCGGACTTCGTTTTCGGTCGGGTCCTCGTTGAGATTGACGTAGATCTCGGCGATGATCACATCCTCGATCTTGACGATGGTGATCTCCTCGATATTACAACCGACGAGCATGGCGGCGGCTGTGAGGCATACGAGCCGGCGCATCAGAACCGCACCTCCAAGCCAAACGTGGGCAGCAGCGGAAACATGGATACGCCGGATCTCGTGGCGGGGGTGCGCTCATACTCGAAGAAATAAAAGAGCACGTTCTGCCGGTTATATACGTTGAGGAGGTTGATGTAGGGAATGAGCGAGCCCCACGACTTGTCGAATGTCCTGCGGAAGCTCAGGTCGAGTCGGTGGTAGGACGGGTACCGAACCGAGTTTCGATCTCCGAGGATGACGCCGAAATCTCCGTTGTCATCGGGGTCGGCTTCGGGGTCGGTGGGGTCCGGCGCGCCCGACCACTGCAGGCCACGGCCCCCGACGTAGCGCGGATTGTAGTACTGATAAGATCCGAGCACATTGGTGTAGGGGATACCCGTACCGAGATTCCACCTGATGCCACCCTCCCATCCCCAAGGTGCCGGGTAGCTGAGGACGAAATCCACGTCGACGCGACGGTCGAAGATAGGGGCGTACGACACTTCCGGCTGGCCTGGCAGCGGTGATAGCGGGTCCGGAAAGGTCCGGTCCGCGTTGAGAAATGAAACGGCCATCCATCCGGTCACCTCACCGGTTTCCCTCCGGATCATGAGATCGACGCCGTACGAGAAGCCTTCTCCAGAGAGGATATCGTCGAAGTCGTCGTTGGGGTTTTCGGCGGTGTTGAACGTCACGACACCATCGAAGGAGCGGGCGTACGCCTCCACCGACCAAAACCAGTCGTCGCCGCGGTATCCTTCGATGCCGGCCTGAATCTGGTCCGAAATCGTGTGCGGCGCCCGTGCCCCGGCCAGCATCCAAAAATCGAGTCCGAGCGGTAGCTCCTCGTCCCGTAGCGAGTGCACGAACTGTGTGTAGCGGCCGACCGCGAGCTTTACAGCGACGTCTCCGGCTCCAAGAAACCGCTTCACCGCCAGACGAGGAGAGATTTCCCCGACCCGACTTCCCGGGTCGGGGTCGTAGCCATCGGCACGGAGCCCGAGTTCAACGAGCCATACATCCGGTGACCAGCGTGTTTGAACGTATGCGCCGAGTAGCAATCCGTTGCCGATTCCGGTGGCGAAGTCGGTTCCACCGGACGAGAACAGGTTCTTGTAGTCTTGAACCTCCACACTCGTCCCCACCTGGACGGAAACGTGCTCTGTGGGCCGTAGGTCCAGATCGGCTCTGAACTGTCCCTGTTTGATCCTGCTACTCAGCCGCGTGTCGGCGAAGTCGGGGAAGGCGAGACCGGTCGAAAAGCGGCTGAAGTTAGCTCGGACGTCCAGCGAGCCACCCCCACGCCTCGGGTGGGTCCAGCGGACTCCGATGGCGTCGTTGCCCCAGTCCCAGTCGATCCGCAGCGGGAAGTCCTCGTCGTCCAGGTTCGTCAGATCGAAGACGTCCCGACCCACGTAGCCTGTGAGCGCGATGCGGTCGCCGCCGGTTGTCCAACCCTCTATGAGCCCCTGGAAATCGGTCAGATGGTAGGGGACTTGTGGGGCGAGAATGTCGATGTACGAACGCCGGGCCGACACCCGGTAGTGAATGTTCTCGAAACCGAGTGCGCTGGAGACAGACGTCCCGAGCCCGCCGCCGATGGCCACCCTCGTGGCGAGCAGGGAGACGGCTGCTACGCCCGAAAAGTCACCGTCGCCCGAGTCGCTCTCGACTTGAAGTACGGACGAGACCCGTCCACCATGCTCCGCCGGAAACCCGCCTGAGTAGAGCTCCACCCGGTCGATCATGTCTGCGTTGAAGACGGAGAAGATCCCCCCGAGGTGGAACGGGGAGTAGATCGGCATCCCGTCGAGCAGGATCAGGTTCTGATCCTGTGACCCTCCTCGTACATGAAAGGACGCGGAGAAGTCGGACGTCGACACCACACCCGGTAGCACCTCGAGCGCGCGCACCGGATCAGGCTCGGCGAGAGCCGGCACCGTCCTCACGGCCTCGAGATCGAGATCTCTGATCGTAGCGCCACCCACCGTTTCGAAAACTACCCGTGCACGGTTGCGCTCAGCCTCGACCGAGATTCCGTCTAGCAGCAGCGCGTTCCGTTCGAGCCGGACCTCGAGTTCCAAGGTCTCCGCAGGGTCGACGACGATCTCCTCGGAGTACTCCGTGTACCCCAACGCCTGGACGCCCACCGTGTAGGGCCCGGGAGTGACCCCGAAGAAACGAAATGAGCCCAGTCGATCCGTATCGACGGCGACGACGGGGGTCCCGCTCCTGCGCAGCACGACCGTCGCGTTGTACACGGGGGTACCCTCGTCGTCCCGCACGCGCCCTTGGACCGTCCCGTCCTGGGCAGCTAGGGGTTCCAATGGCGGCAGAAGGAAGATGCCTACTAGGAGCACAACCTCGCGCGACAGCCTACTGGTCCTCTCGTTCGAACTGACCGTTGCGGAGAAAGTGCACCACCTCTTCAGCCACATCCCTGCGGTTCATGATGAACGTGTGCGTTGCGGAGACTACGATGAAGTCTGTTGCCCCTTCGACCCTGGCCCGGTCAACGGCGACCTTGCCGTCGTCTGGCCCTGGAATGAGCCACGAAGCTAGCGGATTCATGCTCCGATCGCCGGTGACGATGCCGAGTCCGAATCGTACTGGGCCCAGCTGACTCGCCATACCCGCGGAGTCGGTCCCGAGACTCGAGCCGGCGGGACCCACAAAGCGCTGGAGGAGGGGCGAGTCGGCGAAGGCATCAATGATCTCGCTCCCCTGGTTCGGGGGACTCAACATCACAACTCGTCCCTGATGGGCCTCGGGCTGCCGGTCGAGGTAGCTGCGGACCAACACTCCCCCCATAGAGTGGGTGACGAAATGTACGGTCTCGGCTTCGCCCTCACAGCACCGGCCCACTTCGGCCTGGAGCCGATCCACGAGGGCCTCCATAGGTTCCGATGTCGACGGATATCCAAAATTGACCACGCGAAAACCTGCGTTCTTCAGGCGAGATACGAGAATCGTCATGGACGCGGAAGTACGACCGAGACCATGTACGACGATGACAGACTCCGCTCCATCCGGGGGCGGAGGTGAGCAACCGGATAGGATCCACAGCAGCGCGCAGGTCACTGTCGCGAGGAGTTTTCTTGTCATCATGAGTAGGTCCCAACGTCTACCCCGACGTGGAGTAGGTACTATCGTCTACCCCAACGCTTGGGTGAGTGCTTCAAACGTCGCCTCGAACGTGCTCGTTGTCATCACAATCGGGGATCCGTAACCTCGTTCCCCACGGGGACAGGCGCGGGCGGTAGGTCCGCCAGGATTAGGCGCAGCTGCTCCGCGCTCTGCGCCCGGTGGGCCATCTCGAGTCGCGTCTCGAACTCTCCCATCACCAAGTCGTCCCTGGCGAACGATTCGCAGAAGGCGTCGATGGCGTTCTGCCGTGCTTCCGGCGCCGGAGGGGCGGGCGCGTTCGAATCAGGCATACATCTTTCGGAGTTCCGTCTTTTGCACCTTGCCAGTGCCACCGATGGGAAGCTCCTCGACCATCACCACGTCATCCGGTATCGACCAGTCTGCAACCTTACCCTTGAAGAACCCGAGCAAGTCCTCCTTAGAGGGGGCGGCTCCGGCCTTCAGCTTCACGATGAGGAGCGGCCGTTCGGCCCATTTTTCATCGGGAATTCCGATGACAGCCGCCTGCATTACGTCGGGATGACTCATCGCCAGGTTCTCGAGCTCGATCGAGCTGATCCACTCTCCTCCCGACTTGATCAGGTCCTTGATCCGATCCGTGATGTGCATGTACCCATCGGCGTCGATCGTCGCGACGTCCCCCGTCGGGAACCACCCCTCACTGTCGAGCACCTCATCTTCCTCTTCGCAATAGTAGGCTCTGCTCACCCACGGTCCACGCACCTTGAGTTCACCAAAGGCTTTTCCGTCACAGGGCAGCGTTTTACCCTCGGCGTCCACGATTTTCATCTCAACACCGTAGACGGCCCGCCCCTGTCGAACCTGGATGTCGTAGCGCTCTGTGTCTGGGGCTGCGCACTGCTCCGGCTTGAGCATGTTGATCGACCCGATGGGGCTCATTTCCGTCATGCCCCAGCCCTGTCGGACCTCGATACCAAATTCCTTGTCGAAAGCCTCCACCATCGAGCGCGGCACCGCGGACCCACCGATGATCGTTACCTTGAGGGTGGGAACACTGGTATCATGTTCGCGCCAATAGTTCAGTAGTCCAGACCAGACTGTAGGTACCCCCGCCGTACTGGTAACGGCCTCTGCATTCATGAGTTCGGTGAGGCTGGCGCCGTCCAACGCCGGACCCGGCATTACGAGTTTGGTGCCGGTCATCGGAATCGCATAAGGAGTTCCCCACGCATTGACGTGAAACATGGGCACCACAGGTAAAAACGTCTCCGATTCCGAAAGGGCGAGAACCGCTGGGAGTGATACGCAGAACGCATGGAGAACACTCGACCTGTGACTGAACAGCACCCCTTTGGGATTTCCCGTCGTTCCCGACGTGTAACACAGTGAGGCGGCCGTGTTTTCGTCGAAGTCCGGCCACACGAAATCGTCGTCCTGTTCACTCAGGAGATCCTCATAACACAACAGGTTCGACAACTTCGACTCCGGCATGTGATCGGCGTCCGTCATGACCACTATGCCCTCGACCGTCTTCAACTGCCCGGCTATCGCCTCGACCAGGGGAAGAAAGGTCAGATCGGTAAACAGAAGCCGATCCTCAGCGTGATTGAGGATGTAGATCAACTGTGAGGGGTGGAGCCTCGGGTTGAGTGTGTGACACACCGCCTCCATGCCAGACACACCGAAGTAGAGCTCGATGTGCCTGTATCCGTTCCACGCTAGCGTCGCGACCCGATCCGCCGCCTTGATCCCGAGTGCGGTGAGGGCGCCGGCCACCTGCTTACTACGCCCATGCAGATCCGCAAAGGTGTAACGATGTATCGGGCCCTCTACGGTCCGCGAAACGATCTCACGATCGTGATACACTTTGGCTCCGTGCTCGATCAGAGACGAGATGAGCAACTGACGGTCCATCATGAGACCCTGCATGACCGCTCCTGGGTGTGGCCGAGAAAAGTCGATGTGGAGCGAACTCTACGCTCCCCAGGGCTCTAGGAAAACCCTGTTCGTCCGGTTGGCTATCTTACCCTCAGGTTCATGCGTCCCGCTCTCCATCCTTCTGAGGCTTCTGCGCGGGGCGCGGTCGCTCGTACTCCTCTTTACTCTTCACGCCGGACGTTTTTGGCCGTTCCCGACCTGAGCATCGGATGCTTCACGACTGAACAGAATACCCGGGCTAGCGGGCTCTCCGCCAGATAGCACCTCCGGGTGTTTGTGCGTACCTTGCGTTCGAGTCCTCTCTAACCAAGGAGCCGAGTCATGGAGGGTCGCGTAGCGTCCGCGCCGAGTATCCTTGCACCTCCGAAGGCCCTTCGAAGGGTTTTGGTTGGATCTGGCCTCGCCCGGGTTGTGTACTTCGTTGCGAAATCGTTCCGCAGTACTTCTTGAGGAGGATCCGCAAGATGCATAAGTCCCTAGCGACACTCGTCGGCGTAACAACCATGGTGTCTTGTATGGTTGACGAGCCGGCGGTTGAGGAACTCACGCCGGTCTCTTACCCCACCACCGGGAGCATCGAGCGTCTCGATCCGAGGTTGGACGCCATCGTTCCGCAGGACGCCGTGATCGAGGTTCTCTCCGAGGGCCACGAATGGGTCGAAGGACCCGTGTGGGTTCCGGAGCTTCAGTCGATTCTCTACTCGGATATCCCCAATAATGCGGTGTACCGGTGGAGCGAGGGCGAGGAAGCGTCGCTCTGGCTGCAGCCGGCCGGATTCACGGGGGCGATCCCTAGGGAAGGGGAGAGTGGATCCAACGGACTGGCCTTGGATGCAGAGGGGAAGCTCGTGTTGGCGCAGCATGGTGATCGACGTCTGGCCCGGATGGAGGCGCCATGGGATGCGCCCGCGCCCAGGTTCGAGACGCTTGTTGGGGAGTACGAAGGAAAACGCTTCAATTCCCCCAACGACGTGGCGCCGCGAGCCAATGGCGACTTGTACTTCACAGACCCGCCGTATGGACTGCAGGGGGGCAACGAGGAGAAAGAGCTCGACTTCCAGGGTGTATACAGGTTGGCCGCATCAGGCTCCCTGACCCTGCTGACCGATGAGCTTTCTCGACCGAATGGCATCGCCTTCTCGCCCGACCAGTCGATCCTCTACGTGGCCAACTCGGACGGGGCCAATCAGCCGGTCGTCATGGCGTACGATGTCGAATCGGACGGCGGCATCAGCAACGGTCGTGTCTTCTTCGAGTCATGGGGCGACGGCATGGCCGTCGACCAGGAGGGGAACGTCTACGTGACGGGCCCCCGCGGCGGCGTGTTGATCATCAACGCGGATGGGGAGCACCTGGGAACGCTCCTGGCGCCCCCGAGAACGTCCAACGCCACGTTCGGAGAAGACGGCTCCACGCTGTTCGTTACGGCCAACACGCGCCTGGTGCGCATCCGGCTGAACGTAAAAGGTGTGGGCTTCTAGCCCGGCGCCGACACCGGCCGTGTTTGTTGCCGAAGTGTTACTGCATAGGGGAAAAGTCAGTCGGGTCGAGGAACACTGATTCGACACCGTTCAGGATTCGGCCGTCTACTTGGGACTCGCGGCTCACCCGCTGCCATTCCGGATCGGCTTGGAATGCCGCCCAGCTCGCCGTCGCTGCCTCGCGGCTGTCGTGGGCGATGATGTAGACCAGCGTATTCGCCGAAAGCGGTTCGTCCTGGGGTGTCCAGTAGGCGACGTTCGTGATCCCGTGCTTTTCGAATATGCTCATCGTGTGATCGCGGAACCGAGCCTCGAGGTTGGGCAGCTTTCCCTCGGGAGTCGTGTAGGTTCTCAACTCAAAGACGCGGGCGGCGGATTGTGCTTGGGCGTCCTGTACCCCCTGCATCGTGCCCAGCATGAAGCCCACTCCAAAGATGAACGCCACGCCGGCGAACACGAACGGCTTTCTGGCTGTCATGTTTTGCTCCTCCGGGCTCTTGCCCCTGTTGGAATCGATATTGTCGAAGATTCTCTAGCGTGCGGCTTCCGCAGCCAGGAAATCCCTGACCGAGGGGTAGCTCCGGGTGTCACCTGCCGTCCGACCTTGCAGGTCGGTGGCACTCACGTCGACACCGAGTTCCACTACCAACTGGACAGCCTCTAAGGTGAGAGCCTCCAGCTCGGCGGGATCAGGATTGACGAAGGCACGTATCCTCCGCGATCCGCCCATGCCGACTGCGGCCATGAGCGTCGTGGTCTTCTCTTCCGTGCCGGCAGCCCCGTACGATCCGGCTGCTGTCACGTAGCGAACCTCATGCACGAAGAAGGGATCGGCCCCACGCTCAAGGAGAAGGCGCATGACCCCGGGTTGGCTGAGCCGAGCCGCGAGCCAGAACGGTGTTGCTCCGATCAGGGCAGGGGAGATGCTCCAATCAGCCGACGCGCGGCGTGAGGGAGTCCAGTTCATGAGGCGGGCGTTCGGGTCTGCCCCAAGGGCGAGAAGCCTGTTGGCGATGTGCTCGTCCCGACGCAGGATCGCCACGTGGAGGGCCGAGAACCCAGCCTCTGATGCATTCGGGTCGGCGCCCTCGTCGAGTAGGAACTCTGCTAGGTCGCCAAATCCGGAGTGGACGGCCAGAACCGTGGCACTGACCCCACGCGCATCCGCATCGTTTACGTCGGCACCCGCATTCACGAGCATCCTTGCGGACGAGAGATCACCCACCCGGGCCGCAAAAGTCAGCGCCGTGTTACCTCCGTGGAGGACGTCCTGCTGATTTGCCGGGTGGCTATGGGGAGAGACGGCCATGACCTGGCTCCACGTCTCCGACCGCGCCTGCACGTCGGCTCCGTGTTCTAGCAACACGCCAACCACATCGGAATGTAGTTGGGAGGCCGCCCACATGAGCGCGGTCTGCCCGCGCGTTGCGCTGGCGTTCGGGTCGGCGCCGGCGGCGAGTAGGCGTTCCACAACCTGCGGGCTGCCCGTGCGAGCCGCCGTCATGACCGGAGACTCTCCGGAGAGCAGGGCGGCGTTGGGATCCGCTCCGGCCTCAAGCAGGGTCCGGGTCATGGACGTACTTCCGTTCAAGCTCGCAATCCATAGAGGCGTTGCGCCGAGATCGTTCGCCGCGCTGACGTCGGCGCCTGCGCGAATCAGGAGCTGAGCGGTCTCGACGACGTCCCAATAACTAGCCCAGTGAAGGGCGGTCGCTCCGTCGGCTGCGGTTACCGTGACGTCCGTACCTTGCTCAAGCAAGGCTCCCACGGCCTCCCAGTCCCCACCCTTGGCAGCCTCGATCAGGGGTGGCGGGTCCGCAATACCGGCTCCCACGAGAAGCAGCGCCAAGCCCAACGGGATCAGCATTGCCCCGCCTCGACGCCATTGGCGTCCACTGGACGCCCCGGGGCGTCTACCCAACCTTGGATTCCGTCCGCGCATGAGAGATCAGATCCCCGGGAGCGGATCGAGCTGCAGCGCTCCGGTGCTCGCTCCGTGTGCATCCACTGGTAGACCCAGCTTGTCCATAAGTGTGACGAGCAAATTCGCCATGCCCGGCTCGTCGGCGTACGTGAGGTGCCGACCGCCATTGAGGGTCCCAGCGCCACCTCCCATCACGAGGAGGGGAAGGTTCTGGCCGGAGTGCCTCGTGCTGTTGGAGATCCCCGAGCCGTACAGGATCGTCATGTTGTCCAGCAGCGTTCCGTCTACATCGGGCGTGTCCCGGAGCTTCGCCAAGTACTGGGAGAAGAGCTCGGTGTGGTAGCGGTTGATTCTCGACATGCGCTCGACCAGCTCCGGCTGGTTGTTGTGATGTGAAAGCGGATGGTGCGCGTCTGGCACGTCGATCTGCGGGTAGGGCCGTGGGCTCTGCTCTTTACCGATCATAAAGGTGATGACCCGGGTCAAATCGGCCTGGAGCGCCAGAATCTTCAGGTCCATCATCAGCTCCAGGTGGTCTTCGAACACCGGCGGCGCACCTTCGGGCTGCTCGATGTTGGGCAGCTCGATATCGATCTGCTCCTCGGCCTTCTGGATTCGCCGCTCGACGTCGCGGATGGCCTCCGTGTACTGCTCCACCTTTATCTGGTCTTGCGCCCCTATCTCCCGGCTGAGGGCGCCTATCTTGTCCGTCACGGAGTCGAGTATGCTCGCCTGCTGTCTCAACCTCGCCTCCCTAGCGGCTCGCTCGGTGGAGCCAGTGTCGCCGAACAGGCGCTCGAACACGGCCCGCGGGTTGTACTCCGTCGGTAGGGGCTGGGTCGGACCACGCCACGAGAGCGTGTGCGTATAGACACAGCTGAGGTTACTGCTACAGGCCCCCGCGTTCGCCGAGGCGTCCATGGAGAGCTCCAGCGAGGCCAACTGAGTTTCCTGGGCGAATTTTCGTGCCAGAAGTTGGTCCATCGATACGTCCGCGATGATCTCGGTCTCTGTACGCCCGCCTTGAGGAATGCCGGTAAGGAACGATCCGGAAGCACCGGCGTGGATCTGGACCCAATTCGCTCTCACCCCCGAAAGAACCAGCATCTGCTCCCGGAAGGGCTCAAGCGGCTCGAGAATCGGTGTGAGTCCGAAGTCTCGTCCCTCCCTTGTGGGAGACCAGTACTCCATGGCCATCCCGTTCGGTACGTAGAACGCCTGGAACCGATGCACGCGTCCAGGCGCGCTCTGCCCACGGAGTCCGAAAGCGGGGAACATCGCGTCGAGAAAGGGTAGTGCCAGAGTCGCGCCGACGCCCTTAAGGAGGGTTCGTCGCGGGAGCGTTTTCCCAGCCAGAATTCTCAACATGTGGCGCCTCCAAGTGTGTTCTGATCCCGCCTCACTGGGCATCCCACGTCACTGTGCCCCCACAGATTGTGCCTCCACAGATCTGCGCATGAGGAAGGCTGCGCTTTTTGTAATTCCAAGGACGATCGACGACCAGCGGTAACCGCCGGCCTCCGCGTCCCGTACGATCTGACGAACAGTCGGCTGATCGAAATATTCTAGCGGACGTCCAAGAGCGTAAGACATGAGCTTCTCGGTCACCGTCCGAACGAACTGGTCATCATAGTCGAGCAGGAGTGTCCTGAGCGAGGCCACCCCATTCAGTTCCACGCCACTGGGCCAAGTCCCGACGTTGTCGACCGGACCACCTGTCTCATCGGTGTCCCGCCACGCTCCCACGGCATCGAACTCCTCGAGCGCGAAGCCCAGGGGATCCATGAGCGTGTGGCAACTGGCGCATAGAGGATCCTCTCGGTGCCGCTCCAGGCGTTCGCGGATACCGAGCGCTTCTGCTTCCCGGCTTTGATCCAAGCTGGTGTCCACGTTGGCCGGCGGCGGCGCAGGATTCGCGCCGAGGATATTGTCGAGGAGCCACTTGCCCCGCAACACAGGCGAGGTGCGGTCCGGGTACGCAGTTATGGCCATCAGCCCACCGTGAGCGAGCAGGCCTCCCCGCTGATCCGGGTTCGGAAGTGTGACTCGGCGTGGGCGGCTGCCGTAGACGCCCGGGATGTCGTAGAACCTTGCCAGACGCTCGTTTACGAAAGTGTAGTCTGCGCTCAGCAGCTCAGGAATGGGCCGATCCTCGCGCAGATTGTAGGCGACGAACATCTCCGTCTCCTGTTGGTACGCGTCGAGGAGGCTGTCGTCGAAGTCGGGATACTTGAGAGGATCGGCGAGCTTCTCGGGGAGGAGGCGAAGGTTGAGCCACTGGGCCGCAAAACCTTCGACGAGTGCGTCGATGGCGCGCGGATCCGCCAACATCTTCCGAACCTGCTCCTCATACACGGCGGGTTCGGTCAAACGCCCGTTTTCGGCCAGCTCGAGCAGGGGCTCGTCGGGGATGCTGCTCCACAGGAAGAAAGACAGCCGCGAGGCGACCGCTACGTCGTCGAGGTCATAGACGTCGCCCGACTCGACCCCGGCGGGCGCACGATAGATGCGGAACAGAAACTCCGGGTCGACTACGAGTCGTTCCAACGCGAGCTGGACCCCGGCGTCGAAGCTGCCACCCTCCGTGCGACCCTGCCGGAAGAACCCGAGCAGCATCTCCACGTCCTGCTCCGTGGTGGGACGGCGAAAGGCGCGTCGGGACATTCTCGCGAGGATCTGCGCGGCGCACACCTCTTCTTCCGAGCCGGGCTCGGGCCGGCATACGAAAATCTCCTCTCGGCTCGGTGTCTCCGTGTCGGTGCCGGTGATCTCGTACGGGCCTCCGATCTGAACGGAGTGTACGCTCGCGTGGTCCATGTAGATCTGATCGTTGGTCAGGACCCTCCCGCGTTGCTGCGGTTGCGGCAGTAGTTCGGGCTCCCATTGGTCTCTGACGAACGACACGCCGACCAGGCGAGGCCCGGCCTCGACCGTGAGGCGGACCTCCAGATGAGCGTCTCCGGTCATCTGCATGTATTCTTCCCATGCGGGAGAACCAGCGGAACCCGGCTCGCCCGCGCCCGCGTAACTGGCGGCTGCGGGCCTGAACTGGGTGGCTCCTCCTCCCACAGTGAACCGCTCCAGGAGTTCTCCGTCGAGTCTGAGGTCCAACTGCTGCGGCCATCCCATACCCATCAGGTAGTCCTGGTACTGCCTACGGAGTTGGATCTTGATCAGGTATTCCCCATCAACCGGAAAATCGTATCGAACGGAGACGCCGCCCCGTGACCCGAAGGGGAGGTCTTCACTTTGACGCTGGTCTTGCACCACGTGCAGCGGCACCTCGAAGGTTTCCACACCCGGAGCGGTCGGAGGGAGCCCAGTCGCAAGACGAGTCACATACCGCGCCAGGGACATGTACCGCTCCAGGTGCGTGGTCGTGATCGAGAGGGCGTCGGCGAAATTGTCGAAACTTCCATCCGCCGTCTCGTCACCCGGCAGAAGTGTCCTGACATCCACGTCGAGCGCGAACAGCTCGTTGATAGCGTTGTTGTACTCCAGGCGGTTGAGCCGATGGACCGCATTGGTCGCGCCCGGGTTGGGTTCGGCCGCAGAAACCGCCCCGTCGATTTCCGTCTCCAGCCACCCCGCCACGAGGTCGTACTCGGCCGGATCGGGCCGTGCCACGCCACCCGGTGGCATGGTGCCGGTCCGCAGCTTCCGGATTACCGTCTCCCAACGATCAGTGGCCGCAATGGGGTTTTCGACGTCCAACACGTCGAGCGCCAGTCCACCGTTGAGACGCCTCTCGTTGTGGCACCGTACGCAGTACGCGTCGAGAATCTCCCGGACCTCCTCGGGGTCCGTCCGAGCGGCGTGGAGTGAAAACGCCGATTCGGTCGAAGCGGTAGGCGCGCCGACCACCACCATCGCGCCCCCCCCGACGAGAAGGAGCACGGCCAGCGAGGCGTGCCCAGCCCGGGAGCTTCGTACCGTCATGTCGCGAATCCGCCCGTTCCGGGCCAAAGTGCCTTAATCGTCATGATCGCGAGCATGGGCTTCGACTCGTTTCACTTCTTCGTGGGCGTGATCCTTCCGTAGCGCGCGATTTCTGGCTCGAATATCGCTGGTCGCGCGACTCCGGATTTGCTCCGAACTCACGGAGGACATCGACATCAACTTCTCGAGGTCCTGACTGCCGCACGAGGGGCATCCAGGGGCAGGAGAGGAATTCAGTACCAGACTCTCGAACTCGTCCAAGCAGCCGGAACAACGATATTCGAAGATTGGCATCGCATTTCTGACCCTACCGCTGGGGCGTAACCAGGTACTCCTCATCCTGGACCGGCTCCAGCCATTCGACGCTGCCCTCGTAAATCGTCAACTGGAGCGCATCTTCGTCCGGGGCCGCACCGTGCCAATGCTCGACTTCTGCCGCGGTGAACCACGGCTCTCCCGGGCCCTTAGCGACCACCGGGCCGCCTCGGACTTGATGGCGTCCCTCGCCTTCCTCGACCATCAGAAGCTGGCCCCACGTATGTGTATGCCAGTTCGACCGGACGCCGGCGGGGAACAAGAGCCGCGACGTATTCACCGCTTCGGAGTCCGCTCGACGCGGACTGCCGCCCATGAAGATGGTCTGCTGCTCCGCAGCGTCCAGGCTCGATTGCTGACCGATCAGAATCCACGCGAGGGCACCGGCTGCAAGAAGTGAAAGCGCCAGTCTGACCCGCGAACCCGTCCTAACTTCTTCACTCATCGTCCGTTCTCCATTCGTTGCGCACAGTGTCCCGTGGACTTCGCGCCGCTCATACGAGTGAGCGTCACTGGGTCACGGTGATGGGGAGGTTTTCGTAGCTGAACATCGAGCCGTCGCTTGCAACCACTCGGAGCAAGTATTCTCCGGGCTCATCAAAGACTGCGTCGGCGATCCATCTATTGCCTGGCGGCGGCTCCGGAATGATGTAGGGAGGCGACCACGGAGAGTTTCCGTACACCCGGCTGTCCGTCCATGTCTTCATCTGGATTGGATTGAACGTTACGTCCCGAGCAGGCCCTCGGTAAACGATCCACGACAGCCGTAACCCGGGTCCGCTAGAGACGACGACCGACGAAGGAGGCCGATACAATTGGTTCGTATTGCTCGGGAGTCTTCTTGGGCTGCGCCTGGGAAGATTATCGGGGTCGTTGGCTACCACTGCCAGCGACAGCGGCTCCCCTACACGTACCGTGCGAGTTGCCTGCCCCTCGACGTCGATCTCCGGAGGAATGTTGGAGCGAAGGGCGTCGCTCAAGCTACCGAACGCCCCACCCACTTCCGTCGAGATTACTTGCGGGTCGATCCGGTAGTCCTTCGCCAACGAGGCATAGGCGCGATGCACCTTCCCTCGCGATGTGAGCGTCCAGACCAACTCCGTGTCGTCGGCGAAGTCCTGTGGTACGCGGACCGTGAACAGGAAGGGGTTACGTCGCGGGTAGAAGTGTGCCGGCTGTCCCTGGTCTGCCTCCGAAGCGTCATAAGCATCCCGCTCAAGATCGTCCAGCCGCCCCGCCTCTGTGGTCATGAAGTAGTTGTCGGGCCCGATCGGGATATCGAATTCTTGTTCCCAATTCGAGTTCATGTACCCGAAGAACAGCGTGAACGTCCCGTCGTCGTTCGGCCACCAGCCCTCGAACGCGGGGGACACGGTCTGACCCCTCAAATACATGAATCGGGTCTGTGCGTCAGCGGTCTGACTCAGCAGGAGAACCCCGGAAAGGGCAAGTATCAGTCGTCCGACTCGAAGGGTTCCGCCAAGCATCAAAAGCCTCCGCCGTCGGCCGCGGGGACGGCCTCCACCTCTGGCGCCCAACACAGCGGACACCCGACGTCGTAGTCGTTCCTGTCCTTCATCATCCCTCGTCGCATCGTCATCTCGGCCTGGAACTGCTCCTCGGTCAGCGTGACCGAATAACCGAGGTCGATGAACATGTTGGAGACCGAGCGCCGGCCACCTCCGGCCCAGTTTCTGGCGTCCGCGATGTTCTCGTTGTCTTCTGTGGTGTCCAGGAAGCCGACGATATGCAGAATGGTGCCCTTGGGTAGCAGGGGAGCGTAGTCGTCTTGGTACACGTACTGCTTGACCCAGTTGTGATCGTACCCCACGCAGTTGAGTGTGAACTGGTTGTGACCCCAGATCGCCTCCAGGCACATACGCACGCCCGGTGCGTGGAGGTGTGGCTCGAAGGCGACGATCTTGGTGTGCTGTGACAGCACGCTATACGAGTGGAATTCCTGGCCGGCCAGATTGGGCTTCACGTCGATGTCCACGCCGTTGCCGAGAAGCGCCCCGCCCCGCCGGTACTCCGGCTCATAGCCCACTGGAAAGAACTTGAATCCGAACTCGAGATACCCGGTGGTTTCCCGGCCATTCGCGTGAAGGTGCGACGCGCCGAGACTCAGGGCCGAGTTCGCACGCAAAAGCCTGCCCCCCTTCTCGGGGAAGACATCCGCGTTGCGCCCCACTTCGTGAATGGGCCAGCGCGTGCCGCCTCGGACCGCGGTCCCATCCTCGTTCAGGACCCCGCTGGAATACGTCATGTGGTGGAAAATGTAGCGTCCACCCACCGTGCTGCTCACAGTTTCCACGGGAATATCGTTGATCTCCCGGACCTCGACGGCCTGCACGTAGCGGTCTTCCGTGAGGCCCGTCGGCACGAGGCCGATGTCGCCCCACCGGTCGGGTCCGACGGCCGGCATAGTCATGTCGACGGACCGGATCACCAGGTCCGGTTCCCCGATCGTCCACGTCAAGCCGTCACTGTACTCGATCGGCTCCGGCAAGTTGGCGGGATCACCCTCGGGGGCTCCGTTATCCACCCAGGCCTGGATCATGGCCAGCTCTTCGTCGCTGAGGGACTGATCGTCCTTGAATTGAGAGATCCCTATCTCTTTCTCGACGAAGAACGGGGGCATGGCGCCCATCCGGTCCCGGATGGCCGTCCGGAGCTTGATCCTCTGGGACCAGCGCCTCACCTCCTGGTACGTGGTGAGCGCCATCGGTGCGCCGCCGCCCGCCCGGTGGCAGTTCTCGCAACTCCGCTGAAGAATGGGGGCAATGTCCCTGGAGAACGTGACATTTTCGGGGTTGATGCCGAACTCAGCCGCCTCGAAGAAATGGGGCTCATGATCCGCGACGCTAGCGGTATGGCCCTGAGCGTTCAGGGCGAATGGCATGACCAAGACGGCCATGGCCGATACTGCGAGAAGATGTCTGGCGTTCATCACGAACTCCCTTGGAGAAACGTTCCCAAAAAATCCCTAGAAAAATGTGCTAGCCACGTTCCGGTCGCAAGCTAATCCACCACCTGACAACTTAAGGGCGATCGTCCGGTAGAGCGAATGCGACCAGTGTGGTCCCTGAGGGGATCAGCACGTACTGTCGGCCGTCGAGCATGTACGTCATCGGTGCGGCGCCCCAGATCCGGGAACCCGTCTGGTAGTGCCAGAGGTTTTCGCCGGTAGTGGCGTCGAACGCCATGAAGTTGCCGTCGTGGTCGCCAGCGAAAACAAGGCCGGTCACCGTTGTCATGACCCCGGCCATGGTTGGCTGGGGGTATCGAAACTCCCACATGCGCTCGCCCGTGCGCACATCGATCGCTCGAAGCGCACCGTATCCCTGCTCCCGGTCGATCCAGATGATGCCACCCGAGGAGTTTCGACCCGGTTCGATCACCGGTTCCTGCGGCACGAAAGTCGCGCAGCTCTCACGTGCGGTGACGAACATCATGCCGAGGGCCGGATTGAATGAGGGCGGCATGAAGTTCGTTCCGCCCCAGGGCTCCGGCAGACAACCCTGGCTGCCGTCGTTGAGTATGATGGGTCGGCCGTCGGGGCCGATCTCTCTCGCCCACGTGGTGTCCGTAAACGGCTTTCCGAGGAGGAACTCCCCCGTTATGCGGTCGAGTACGTAGAAGAAGCCATTACGGTTGGCGACCATGACCACGCTGCGCATCTCACCCTCAAACATCAGATCGGCCAGCACGGGCACGTGGTTGGAGTCCCAATCGTGCGTGTCGTGGGGGGTGAACTGGTAGTGCCACCGGAGCGTGCCCGTGGCGGCCTCGATCGCGACGATCGAGTTCGTGTAGAGGTTGGCCCCCTCGCGAGTTTCATCGTAGTAGTCGGGATTCGGATTCCCGGTGCCCCAGTAGAGAAGATCGAGGTCCGGATCGTAGCTCCCGGTCATCCATGTGCCCCCGCCTCCCCGTGCGAGGTTTTCAGCGTCCGGCGGCCAGGTTTCACTTCCCGGCTCGCCAGGCCCCGGAATGGTGTTGAACCTCCAGATCCGTTCTCCGGTCTCTGGATCGTAGGCGTCGAGGAATCCCCGCGTCGGATACTCACCACCAGAGATCCCGACGATGACCTTCCCGTCGATGACAAGAGGGGCCAACGTCGCGGCATACCCAACGCGGTAGTCCGCGAGCTCGATCTCCCAGAGGACACCCCCGGTCTTCCGGTCGAGCGCCAGGAGATGGGCATCGAGCGTGACCATGAACAGACGGTCGCCCAGCATGCCGAACCCTCGGTTGACGGGCGCGCTCGCGCCATAAGTGAGATCGTTCGGAAGGTTGCGCCGATATTGCCAGAACCGGCGGCCGGTCCGTGCATCCAGCGCCCAGGCGTAGTTGTTGGACCCGGTCACGTAAAGGACGCCGTCAAGCACGAGTGGGGTGGTCTCGAACCCCCGACCACGAGTCAGATTACCCGTCTGAAAAGTCCACTGGGGCGACAGGCGGTGAACGTTCTCGGGCGTGATCTGCGTCAGCGGGCTGTGGCGCTGCCCGCTGTAGTCACCGGAGAAGGTCAGCCAGCGTGACGGGTCCTCCAGGCCCTGAAGGATGTCCTCATAGGTGACGCCCTGGGTGTCTGTGACGCTCGGGTTGCCGGCCTGCGCGACCAGCGACGGCGGGCTCACGGTGCTCAAAGCGAGCATTGCGGCGATCCCGGCCAAGCTTCTAGCTAGCATCAGTCATCCACCCTTCCAGATAGCATCAGGTTTCCACCTCTCACCGGCCGGCGCGAGCACCCCCGCGTAGTGTACCGAGATATCGCAGCAGATCATCGAGTGCCTCGTCGCTGAGACGGTCGGGTCCGAACTGGCGCATCAGCGAACGCTCCTCACGAACGATCCCCTGTAGGTCCGCTTTGAGGTAGCCCTGGAGCCGTTCGTCGGTGTCCACGATCTGAATCGAGAAGGAGTCCTCGCTCTTGCTCACCCCCCGAATCCGCTGGCCGTCCTGTGTGACGAGGGCCACCGTGCGGTACCCTGCCGCGACCGAAGCACTGGGATCGCGAATGGATCGTATCAGCATTTCTCGTGTCCGGATCGCGGCGATACGGGTCAAGTCGGGCCCAAGATGCCCCCCCTCACCGTTCACGCGATGACAGCCTGTACATGTCGAGGAGAAGATCTCACGGCCCCGGACGGCATCGCCTCTGTCACTATCGAACTCAGGCACGGTGCTGAGACTCTTCAGGTAGGCCACCATTGCCCAGATCTCCTGGTCCGGAGCGGAGCTGGACGGCATGATGCTGCCCGGTACACCGAGCTGGATCGTTTGGAACACCCGGTCATCGTTGGTACCCACGGCCCAGAGCACGGTCAGGTCCGGACCGCTGATACCTTTAGCGTCGCCCCCGTGGCACTGGGCACAACGGGTCTCGAACAGGGCGCGTCCCACACGAATCGCGGTGCGATCCGCCTCGTAGGGGTTCACGGCCTGAGCGCTCGCCAGTGGTGCCGCTGGAAGCGGCGCCGAGATGAACAGGATCAGAAGTAGGCGCGTCGACGCTATGCGGACCATAAGACGCCTAGCATATCGGACTCGGGACAGGCGATCATGGCCGTAGAGTGAGCCGATGGGCCACATTCCCTTCGACCGCTTCGCGGCTGAAGAGCAGGGGGAAGTACTCCCCGTTCCCAAGGTGATCGCTCAGGTTGCCGTAGAACGGGCTCCCGGGCTGAGCGCTCTGTCCCGGGGCATTCGTCGCTACGGAACGGTCGAGGTCGGAAAGGTCGATGATCCGGCGGAAATTCGCGCCGGTCGCGTTGACCGTCCCAAAGCCGCCCGGGCGCTCCACCGCCGGGAGGTCGAAATTCGGAATGAACATGTGCCGGAGGCCGCTCTGGTTGCCTCTGCCGTAGCGCCACTCTGCCCAGTCCGCTCCCCAGTCCTCCGTCAAGGTTCTGAGGGCCTGCTCCAAGCCCTCCTCGGTCAGGACCCTGCGCTCTTCACTAGCCTCAGCGGAATTCCGTTCTCTTGCACCTGCCGAACGGGTCCATTGCACGTAGATCGCTGCCGCCGTGCTCTCCCTCGTGAGCACTCCGTCCCAATCCGCGATCAAAGCACGCGCCCTTTCCACTGCCGGGACGTCGGACGTCCACCCCCGGAACGCGGGAATGTCTCCTTCCGAACGCAGTGAGTAGGCGTCGTGCTGGATCGCCTGGTGATCCTCGACCGAGAACAACCGGTCCGTCCCGAGGATCTGATGCAGACGCGTGATCCGTGAGGTCTCGACGCCCCTCGACGAGTGGTAGAACACCGGTCGTCCCTCGTAGCCCGGCGGATGGACGTTGTTGTTGGCCGTGGCGATGTAGCCCCGGGCCGGATTGAATTCGCGCGGGAGGTCACTCCGGAACCCCACCCACTCGTACTGCCCGGTTCCCGGAACCGGCAACCGCCCGTTCCAGCCGTCCCGGTCGGGCGTGAGCCCCGTCACCTGGAGGGCGATGTTACCCTCGACGTCCCCGCAGATCAGGCTGTGAGTGGGCACCATCCAGTACATCGCCCGCTCGAAGAAGTCTTCACAGCTCTCGGCCTGGGCCATCTTGAAGCTGCCCTTATAGGCGGCCGTGCCCGGGTCTTGGACGACGGAGCGCACCGCGTAGGCGACGTGGTTCTCCGTATCCTCGTAGATGACCGGACCGTGGCGACTGAACTTCAGCTCGACCGTGCGCGGCGCCTCGCCCTTGATCTCGATTTCCTCTTCGATGACACGCAGCGGCTCCCAGCCGTCCTGCCATCGAACCAGGTTGGGATTCTCCGGGTCGACCTCCTCCACGTAGAGGTCGACCATGTCGGTTCCGGCGAAGGTGAAGCCCCACGCCATCCGCTCGTTGTTGCCCGCGTCCACTCCCACGAAGGGGGGCTCGCCGCCGCCGATCACGTTCCAGCCTGGAGCGTTCAGGTGCACGAAGTAGCGAAGAGCAGGCATCTCGATCCGCCGGTGTGGGTCGTTGGAGAGGATCGGTACACCGGTGGGCGAGCGGTCGCCGCTGATGACCCAGTTGTTGCTCCCTTCGGTCGCGATTTGCGGATTCGAGACCTGTGCCGTCCGTACCACAGGCGTGAGGTGCCGATACCGTTCCACCACCTCCAGATCCGGGAGTCTCCCCCCGAAAGGATCTCCGTCCCCGGCTCGCATCGCGCTGAGGACCTCCTGCGTGATGATGCTCACGTCGAGGCCCTCGGGAACCTGGAGATCGTCCCATGGATCGGGTGTCGCGCGCCGATTCGCTTCCTCGGCGCCGAACCGGCCCACGTTCATGGCGAGGCTGAGCTCACTGATTGCGTGGCCCCGGACGCTCGACAGGCCCACCTGCGCCCAACGTAGCACCACCGTCTTGGCGGTCCACGGATCCGGCTGGACTCCGGTGAGCTGGAATTCGACCGGTAGATTGTCCCGATTCTGCGAGATATAAGCGTTGACCCCGTTTGCGTAGGCCGTGAAGATGCGCTCACCATCCGGGTGGTAGCTCGTCCATTCGGACTCGTCCCATGGCCCGCGGAACATCATCTGCCGGGTGCGGAGGTCGTAGTCGAATGCCTCCGGTCCGAAGATCTCGGAGAGGCGTCCCTCGTGCCAGCGTCGCCACATCTCCATTTGCCAGAGCCGGTCCTGGGCCATCACGTATCCCTGCGCCAGGAAGAGATCGTCGTCGTTCTGAGCGTAGATGTGGGGGATCCCCCACTCGTCTCTGATGACCTCGACCGGTTCCCTCAGGCCGGGAACGTCCAACTCTCCACCGATCTGAGCGAGCGACCGGCGGGCCAGCTCTTCCAGTGAATCGGGTTCCGACGGTGGCGCGGAGCAACCGGCGGTGAGGAGCAGTGCGCCTACCACCACACCAGCAAATCGGCTTGGATCGAAGGCCATGGAATCTCTCCTATTGTCGGACATGATCTGGGACAAATCAGGGTAAGGCTCCCCCCGGTATTGTCAAATCAGGCGGCAACCCACTCGGTCAGCGTGCCACCAGCTCTCGACGCACCGTGACCTGTTCAATCGTTGAGCGGGGACCGGACGTTCTCTGCGACGTCCCGTCTTCCGGCGGGCTGGCGACCACCTGATTGCGCGCGGGGCTCAGCCGCGGTTACCCTCATCCCCATCCTGATTCCGGCCCAGGTCCGCCCAGGCGTGATGCCGCCCATTCGTGCATGAGGGGATGGTCTAATGAAGAACAAATACACCCGTCGCGACAGTCTCAAACTCATGGGATCCGCTGTCGTCGGATCACAGCTGGTCCGGGGTGCTCAGCCGTTGGATGCGCAGACTGACGGAGTACGCGCCGTCCGTGCAGTCAGCGTCGACGAAGACATGCGCGGCATCTTCGTCATCATGTCGACTCCCTATACCGAGTCGGGCGCGGTCCACTACGACGACCTTGCGTTCCAGGTGGAGTGGCTCGCCCGCGCCGGGGCGCACGGGCTCGTCTGGCCACAGAACTCCAGCGACTATCCACGGCTCACGACCGAGGAGATCAGGCGGGGATTTGAGGTGCTCACCGAGGCCAACCGCGGCCGGTCTCTGACGCTCGTGCTGGGCGTGCAGCAAGACTCGACACCGGAAATGGTGGCGCAGGCAACATTTGCCGAGGGTCTCGAACCCGACATGATGATCGCGATGCCACCCAAGGTGGGCGACTCCCTGGAGGACTACCGGGAGTATTACTCTGCGCTTGCCGAGGTCACTTCACGGCCCATCATGATTCAAACCTCGCCGAACCGGCCAGGCCTCGAGTTCAAGACCGACTTCATCAAAGAACTAGCGGACCAGTATCCCAACCTCGGCTACGTGAAAGAGGAAGTGCAGCCCGTCTTCGAGCGCATTCAAGCCCTCGTAGGCCAGCCGCAGATCAAACGCGTGTATTCTGCCATGCGGGGGCGCTACTTCGCCTACGATCTGCGCCTGGGTGTGGATGGCCTGGTCAGTGGCATGGCGATGTACGCGGAGGTCTTCGCACAGATGTGGGCCGCTTCCCGCGAGGGCGATTGGGATGCGGTGCGCGACATCCACGGGAAGCTGCTCGTGATGCTGACCTGCGAGACGGAGATCCCCGGGGCGGGCCGCTACCTTCTGCAGCGACGGGGCATTTTCACGACGGCCGCTCAGCGGGGCCGCAATTACACCCTGTCTCAAGTGGAGATCGACGAGATTGAGCATAATCTGAGAGGACTCGAGCCTTACTTGATACGGGTACCGTCGCGAGGAGCGTAGAGCTTCTGGTGGTGCTTGGGTAAAGTGCTAGAGGCCGAGCTTCGAACTAACGCCTGAAGGAGAACGATCATGCGCGGCTATCCCCTACGATCCTTCCCTGCGACCCTAGCCTTTCTCGCATGCGTTCCCCCCGTCGTAGGTGCTGCGACCACCCAAGATGTGGACCCGCGTCTCGAGGCCATGAAAATCGAGGCACTGGAGTTGGTCGAGGGTCGAGCGAAGCTAGTGCAAGAAATCGTCGACCAATTGTTCTCGTTCGGAGAGCTCGGCTTTCAGGAATTCGAGACCCAGCGGTACCTGACGGGCCTGCTGGAGGACAACGGGTTCGAGATCGAGTTGGGCGTCGCGGGAATGCCCAGCGCCTGGACCGCGAGGTGGGGCTCGGGCCGTCCGGTTATCGCCCTAGGATCGGATGTCGATGGTATCCCCCAGTCCAATCAAAAGCCCGGCGTGGGGTACCGCGAGCCAATCCTCTCCATGGCTCCGGGGCACGGCGAGGGACATAACTCGGGGCAAGCCGTGAACATTGCGGCCGCCCTGGCCGTGAAGGAAATCATGGAACGGGAGAACATCCCGGGCACCCTGCTCATCTGGCCGGGCATAGCCGAAGAGCAGGTGGGTTCGAAGGCCTTCTTCGTGCGGGACGGAGTTTTCGAGGGCGTGGATGTGAACCTGTTCACGCACGTCTCGTCAAATTTCGGCGTCTCTTGGGGCCAGAGCGGCGGCAACGCGCTAATCTCGGCACAATTCAGCTTCACTGGCGAGACGGCACACTCCGCCGTCTCGCCTTGGCGGGGACGGTCGGCGCTGGACGCCGTGATGTTGATGGCGCAGGCGTGGGAGTTCAAGCGGGAGCATCTCCGGCCTGCCGCACGCTCGCACTACATCATCGTCGAGGGCGGAGACCAGCCCAACGTGGTGCCTCAGCAGGCCAAAATCTGGTTCTTCTTCAGAGAGCGCGACTATGAGCTGACCAAAGAGCAATACGACGCCGCGATCCTCATGGCGGAGGGCGCGGCCCTCATGACAGGTACGGAGATCGACACCATTCAGATCGTGGGCTCGGCTTGGAGCCGCCACTTCAACAGGCCGGTGGCCGAAGCCACACACGAAAACATTCAACGAGTCGGACTTCCGGACTGGTCCGCGGACGACCTGGCACTAGCCAACGGACTTCAGCGTGAGTTGGGTCAGGAGGAGCGCGGGCTCCCGGACTCAGTCCCCAATCTCAGAGGACCCGTCAACCTCGCACGTTCGTTGGGGGGTGGCTCGGACGACATCGGCGACGTGTCCTGGAACATGCCGACCGTGACACTGAGGTACCCCGCCAACATGCCGGGTGGCCCGGGGCACAACTGGGCCAATGGTATCGCGATGGCTACCCCCATCGCGCATAAGGGCAGCTTGGCCGGCGCCAAGGTCCAGGCGCTCACCCTGTTGGACCTTCTCCTCAGGCCCGAACTCGTGGAGGAGGCATGGTCCTACTTCAATGACGTCCAGACTCCAGAGCAGGAATACATCCCCTTTATCTCGGACACCGACGAGCCTGCCATCTTCCTCAACGAGGACATCATGCGGAGATACCGCCCCTTGATGGAGCCCTACTATTACGATGCCACGCGATTCGACACGTATCTGGAGCAACTCGGGATTGAGTATCCCACGGTAAGGGAGAAACCGATCGCGCCGTAGGTTCTAACCGGAGTCGTTCGTGCCCTCGAGCAGGGTGAACACCGGGTAGATCTCCTCGCTCGAAGGGCTTCAGTGGCCGCAATGCGCACACGCTCCTGACTCCGGGAACACGAACAAGCGTTCGGCCGCGACTGGGCCCCCGCACGCCGTACAGACGCCGTATGTGCCGGCGTCCAGGCGCCGGAGCGCTTCCTGGATCAGCGCCAGCCTGACGCTTTCCCGTTCTCGTAAGCCCTTCGCCAGGCTCTGGTTCTGAAGAGAATCCATGCGCGAGAGTCGCCCCACGGCACCCTGATCGAGCTCCACGGTTTTCAGGGCTTCGTCAGTGACCGTCATGCTTTTCTCGAGCTTGGCGAGTTGTCGCTCGAGCTCGGCGCGGAATTCCGCGATCTGCGCTTCAGCGAGATGGCTCAGTGGCTTTGCTCAGCCTAGCCGGATCGGCAGCTTCCGGACTCTCTCCCCCGTCAGAACAAAGATCGCGTTCGTGACCGCCGGAATGATCGGTGGCGTTCCCGGCTCGCCGACGCCACCCGGGGCGTCCCCGCTCGGCGTCAGTAGGACTTCCACTTCAGGAGCCTCATTCATCCGAAGCATCTGGTAGTCGTGGAAATTGCTCTGTACCACCCGGCCTCTCTCGATGTTGATCTCGCCGTACAGAGCGGCGGTGAGCCCGTAGACGATGCCGCTCTCCATCTGAGACCGGACGATCGCGGGATTCACAACGACCCCACAGTCGATCGCGCACCACACTTTGTGCACGCGCGGCCGGCCGTCCTCGATCGACACTTCAGCGACTTCGGCGACGTACGAACCGAACGACTCCACTACCGCAATTCCCCGTGCCCGCCCTTCGGGAACCGGTGAGCCCCAGTCCGAGGCTTCCGCGACGGCGTCCAGGACCGCCAGATGCCGGGGATGCGCTTCGAGCAGCTCGCGCCGGTACTCGTAGGGATCTCGACCCGTGGCGTGCGCCAGCTCATCGATGAACGACTCCACGACGAACGCCGTGTGGGTATGCCCGACCGAGCGCCAGAAGCCCACCGGAATCGGTAGGTCGACTTTGGCGTACGTCACGTTGATGTTGGGCACGTGGTACGGCTGGTTGCTGGCTCCCTCGGTCGTCGTGGGATCCCTGCTCGCCGCCAGGTTCTCTGCGAATTCCGGAACCCAGCCCGGCACCATGTGCTTGAGAATCGACTGGGTCGCGATCCGGTGTCGCCACCCCTCGGGCATCCCATCGGCATCCAGTACCGCCTCGATCTCGTGATGGGAGGCCGGGCGATAGAAATCGTGCTGCATATCGTCCTCGCGCGCCCAGATAACCTTCACGGGACCGTCGATCTTGCCGGCAAGCTCGGCGGTCTCACTCACGTAGTCCCGCTCGGCTCGGCGCCCGAAGCCGCCACCCAGGAACGTCGCGTGGACTTCGGTGTCGTCCGCGCCCACGCCTGCGGCTTTGGCGGCCACCTGGCGTGCACCCCCACCGACGATGCCCGGGCCGTTCGGGAACTGGGTCCCCGTCCACACAGTGCAGCGCCCATCCCGCACCCATGCCGTGCAGTTCATCGGCTCCATGGTCGCGTGTGCCAGGTAGGGCGCCTGGTAGGTAGCCTGGATCGGCGCCACGCCCTCCGCGAAGGCCGTATCGACGTCGCCGTCGTCGCGGACGGACCTTCCGTCATCCTGGGCTGCCGCAAAACGACGGAAGATCTCCGCATCGTCCAACTCGCTGTCCGGCCCTTCGTCCCACTCTACGACCAGGGCGTCCCGCCCGGCCTTCGCGGCCACATACCCGGCCGCGACACTCGCCACCACCGCAACCCCGCTCTCCAGCTCCACCACCTCGTCGACACCCGATACGGCGAGGGCCGGAGTCGGGTCGAAGGAGCGCACCGAGCCCCCGAAGACCGGCGAGCGGGCCACAACAGCGACGCGTGTGTCCGAGGGACCGGCGTCGATGCCAAAGACGGCCTCCCCGGTTGTCTTTAGCGGAATGTCGAGACGGGGAAGGGACTTACCGATGAGCCGAAAGTCAGCGGGGTCCTTCAGGGGCACGTTCTTCGGTACGTTGAGCAGCGCGGCTGCGGTGGCGAGCTCGCCGTATGTGAGCTCGGAGCCGTTGCCACCGATCGCTCTTCCGTCTTGCATCCGGACCTGGTCGGCCTCGACGCCCCACCGTTGGGCTGCGGCCTCGCGCAGCATCCACCGTGCCGTCGCGCCCGCTTCGCGTAGCGGCTCCCACGACTGGACTACGCTCGTGCTTCCTCCCGTCACCTGCATGCCGAACATCCCGTACGCCGAATGTGCGGGCGCGAACTCGAAGGATACTTGCTCCCAGGGGGCGTCGAGCTCCTCCGCGAGAAGCTGAGGCAACGCCGTGGCCACCCCCTGACCCATCTCGGCACGGTCCACGATCACCTTGATCGATCCGTCCGTATCGATACGGAGGAATGGGTTGGGTGCGAAGGCCGCGTCGGTCGGGACGTCGCCGGGTAGGATCGCATTTTGGGCGATGCCGAGCGTGAGGCCGGCCCCCGCCGCGGTTCCGATTTTCACGAATGTCCTTCGGGAGATGTCGCTCATCGGTCACCTCCAATGTCTCCGCCACCTGTCGAGCTTTCCCGCGTCGGGACCCTCCGGGCCCCAGGATCCGTCTGGAGCTCCGCCGCCCGATGGATCGCCCGTCGGATTGCGCCGTACGTTCCACACCTGCACACATTGCCGGACATCGCGGTGTCGATGTCGGCGTCCGTAGGCCTCTCGCTCGTCGCCAACAGTGCGACGGCCGACATGATCTGCCCCGACTGGCAGTAACCGCACTGCGGGACCTGCTCCTCCACCCAAGCCTGTTGTACCGGATGACCTCCATCCGGAGAGAGGCCTTCGATCGTGGTGATCTCGGCCCCTTCGGCGCCGCTGACTGGGAAACTACACGACCGGATCGGTTGGCCGTTCAGAAGTACCGTACACGCTCCACACTGCCCGATTCCACATCCGAACTTGGTGCCTGTGAGACCCAACGACTCGCGCAGGACCCAGAGCAGGGGATTGGCTCCGGGGACGTTGACGTCCCGTGCCTCTCCGTTGAGCGTGAATTTCGGCATAGTTGGACCTCTCGGTCGAGGATTACCGGTAGCGGGCGGCTTGAACCCGGGTGCCGCGAGTGTCTTGCAGTGCGACGGCCACCGGTAAACGAATCTGTGTGTCTGGCGTAGTCGGCGCTACCCTCGGTCAAGTCGGTCTTGGGCGGCAACTGGGGGAGTTCCTGGGCTTGGTGGAGTCCAATGAGCTGGTCCTCATCACCTATGAAGATGCCGGTCCGGACGTCCTGGGGACCGTGTTCAGGGCCGTAGAGCTAAGTCTGCCGAATCTGGAGCCGGGTGACTACACCCTCACGGTGGAGATCGAGTTCGCCGGTCGGGAGCCCATGACGGTGGACCGCCCCATCAGCATCGTGCCCAATCCTGCGGATCTCTAGGGCAACACCGGGGCCCGCCAATGTCGAGAAATGTCGAACCCGATCGGATTCAGGGTAGGGTAGAACCCGTGATCACTCCTCGGAGCCACCCCAAGGATCCCTCCGGGCCCACGAAGAGCTCTTCGGGATACGTGATGTAGGAGAGCATCTCGCGGTAGATCAGGTCCTGCTCATACCGATTGATCCCCAGGCCCGCCAAATACTGAAGACGGAGGTTCCGGTCACGGTTGATCTGGGCGTCTGCGAGCCACGGGCCCAACTCGTTGACACGGCCGGAGTAGGTGGCGAGCAGATCCAAGGCGGAGTTGATCCCGACTTCTGAGAGGGACTCGCGGATCGGCCCATACTCGGGTTGCCGCAGCCGCTCGTCCCATGCCGCGACATCGATGGGCGTCGGCTCGAGCCGACCCATCAGTACGAGGTCGTATCCTTGACCGTTTATGGTATTGGCCCAGATCGTTCCGTAGGGGAAGGCTTCGAGGAAGGTGGCGATCTCACTCTTAACTGCCTCTATGCCGGCTTCGTAGAGCTGAACGAAGACCGTGACGACCCCCCCCGGATTGAGACGCTGTCTCACCAGCTCCCAAAACTCCAGTGTATACAGGTTGGCCGCGCCTTTGACCCAGGGGTCGAGGGGATCGGACGTGATCGCGTCGAAGGTCTCATCCGTGGTCAGAAGAAAGTGTCGGCCGTCGTCGATCCGGAATTGGACTTTCGGATTGTCGGCGACAGCGAAGTTGTGGTCGCTGAAATATTCGGACACCACCTCGGGCACGAGCGGTTCGATCTCGGCGATTGTGACCTTGTCCACTCGAGGATCGATACTCACCGCCCCGGCGGTGACTCCGGCGCCCATCCCGATCACGAGCACGGAGCTGGGGTCATCGGGTACTAGCGTGGTAAAATGCCCGAGCATGCGCTGCAAGCGCATGTCCTGGGGGAAACTGGATGCCTGGATCTTGCCGGCATTGTGGTAGCTCAGTACGCCGTTGGTCTCCCGCGACACGGCCAACGAGGCGTGGGTACCTTCACCGACGTAGATGATGTCACCGGCGCTGCGAACCCAGGTGGCCGCGTATCGACCGTACGCCACCAGGAGGCCCGGCACGGGGGCGACGGTGCCTGCGGCTGCGACGGCGATCACTACGATTACGGCGGCCCGGGCGAGGCTTCGGACATCGAGGGTGAGCTGGCGAAAAGATCCCGGAAGTGCCGACGGTGCCAACAGGATCAGCGAAGAAACCCCGGCCATTCCGATCAGTACCCACTGTGTCTGTTGCGTACCGATGTCTCCGATCAGGAACAGGGATACGGAAAGGGCGCCGACGATCGCGCCTACCGTGTTGGCCGCATACACTCGCCCAACGAGGTGCCCGGCGTCCTGTCCGTCGGAGGCTACGGCCGCCAGGGCGAACGGAAAGCTGAGACCCCAGAGCATCGCACCCGGCGTCACGGTCAAGAGACACCGCACGAGATCGATCTGGAAGTTGTTCGCGGAGGTACTGGCGAGTGAGGGATCGATAGGCCAGTAGGGGAGGGCCGTGGTCAGCGCATACGCCGCCCACGCCAGGCCGCCCATGACCAGCAGCTGGCACACCCCCAGGGCTGCTCGCGGATTTCGTATGGTTCGGGCCAGGAACGACCCGACTCCGCTCCCTGTTCCGAGCCCTATAAGGAAGGCGGCCAGGATCAGGGAAAAGGTGTAGACCGTGCCTCCCAGGGTCAGGGAAAGGAGGCGGGTCCAAACCACCTCTGCACCGAGAGCGGTCATCCCCGAGAGCCCGATGGCCACAAGAACCGGCCACGCCCCCGGGGGCACTGAGGTTGCGACAGGATCGTCGGCGTTGGTGTTCGCTTCATGTGCTCCGAGTTCGGCCAGCAGGAATCCCATCGCGGCGACCGTCAGATTGATCCCTACCGCCGTGAGGGTAGCGACGGCGATATCGTGCACACGCAGGAGGAAGAACCCGGCGAGCAGGGACCCGAATACCGCTCCGGCGATGTTGCCACCATAGAAGAAGCCGAGCCACGACACGCCCTTCGGTGTCGCCTCGACCCAGCGTGCGATCGCGGGCAGGGTAGCACCCATCAAGATGGTGGGAGGAAGGAGGACAAGTGCGCAGAGGAAGGCACGGGCGGCCAACCCTCCCATCCCTGATCCCCCGATCAGTCGGTACAAGCTGTCTACCCAGGGCAGAGCCACGAGCACCAGCAGGCCCAAAAGCCCGATCGCCAGCTCAAGAGTAGCGTAGACGCGAAGCGGGTGAATCCGTGCAGGGATCACATAGGAGAGCCCCACGCTCCCGATGCACATCCCACCCATGAAGATGGCCAGCAGCACGCCGAGCGAGATCGAGGACGAGCCGACGATCTGTGAGAGCATCTGAAACCAGACGATCTCGTAGATGAGAGCCGCCGCTCCACTCCCCACGAACAGGAGTACGAGCAGGGGGAGAAAGCGCGTCGCCCCGGACATGGTGGACCGTTGCTCTGCCGAGCCAGTGTTCATCTCGTCGCTGGACTCCAGTGGAAAACTCCTTGGGAAAACGGGATCCGTCGAACGCGTTGTTTGGTCGTGGGCTTGCCGGAAGTAGGGACACCCGAGCGGGCGCGAACGTTAAGCCGGGGGCCACTCGAGCGATAGCCCTTCCCGGCTCATTCCCGATGGGGTCGGCGCCGAGTTGACAATGCCCCGTCCTTCTCGATGTGGGCGGCGAGATCTATAAGATGGAACTCAATGGCACCATCGTCGGGAGACTTGGCACGGCCCCGAAGCAGATCGGGCAATTCGGTACCGTCAATTCGATCGACTGCAGTGAAGAGAATGAGCTGCTCGTGGGCGAGCTCGGCAATTGGAGAGTGCGGCGTGTGACCCTACAGCCGATGTGATAACGGGGGAGGCTTCCTACACGAATTCCACGTCGGTCGTGATCTCGATGGCTCCCTCGAGGCTCTTGGCTATGGGACACTTGCCCACGTGCATTTCCAGCACACGGGCCACTGTGTCGCGCACCTCATCGGGGTCCGGCACACGCAGTTTGTAATGCACATGGATCCGCCGGAGGACGAGTACGCCGCCCTCCTTCTCGATCTCGCCAGCCACCTCTCCGACGATGTCCTCGGGCCTGGTGTTTATCTCGCGCGCTGCCAGCGCGCCGGCAAGTGTGCCCGTTAGTCAGCCACCGGCCGCCGCCACCACGTAGTCGATCGTCGTGGCATGCGGCTCGATCTTGTTCACGTCGACGCCGTAATGCTCCGCGATCGCACCATGAGCACCGAATAGGACGGGCTCGCTCTCCGCCGGCATTGTGGCCGAGCGCGTCGGGCCTCCCAGACGCCGTATCTCAACTCGCGATTCGTAGACTACTTCCGACATGTCTATCTCCGTATCGAGGGACCCCGGGCCGGGTCCACCACATTCTGGGCCTCAGCGGAGGCGGCTTAGGCCCTTGCTGGGTTCGAAAGCGGCTTTCCCAACCCACGGGCCCTGCGAAATCGACTACTCATGTGTACTCTCGCCCAAAATGCGTTAGTTGTTTCTCTCCCGCCAGCCACCGCAGCGTGTTTTTCAGCTTGCGATCGAAGGGTCATTCGCCTCCGTAGCCTTCTCGAACGAGTCCATGGTCTCGTTCGTCGGCCGGAAACGAGGGACGACAGGTGGTAGGATGCCGTCTCCGGCTGGCGACCTTTAGGGCGGCTTTGGGGGTAGCTGGCTCTCTCGCCGGAACCAGGTGGCTTGCGCCCCACCCTCAGCACATGGGATACTTGGCTCGCAAGCCCGAACCGGTGCTCGGTGGTGCACCTCACTCTCCATCCTCGCGACCTGATCATGCTTTCTCCGGGAGATTCAGCGCCAGACTTCTCACTGCCCGGACTGGACGGAACAGATTGGGGACTCACGGCGGCGGCAGGAGATCCACTGCTGGTCGCGTTCATCGAGACCGACTGTCCCACCTGCCGCCTCACGATCCCCTATCTGAAGCGCCTGGCCGAGGCGCTTGGCCCCAACGGTGATCGGGTCGTGGCGGTTTCGCAGGACGGTGGCGAGGAGACAAAGGAGTTGGTGGAAGCCTATGACGTGAGCTTTCCGGTGCTCCTGGACGTCGACCTGGATGTGTCGCGCAGCTACGATCCGCCCAGCGTCCCGGCGCTCTTCCTCGTGGGAAGAGGAGGGCGGATCGAGCTCTCCGAGGTGGGCTTCCACAAGGGGGACCTCAACTCGGCCGCGGAAAAAATGCTCTCGAGCCTGGGACTTCCTGTGCTGACTGTCGCGGACCCCGACGATGGGGCTCCCGCGATGAAGCCCGGGTGTACGTCCCGTCACCTCGAGTCGGCTGTGCCCGTCTCGTCCGGTGAGGTGACCGTCGAGCCTACTGCCGAGGCGACTACCGAGCCGTCCCCAGAGCCGATCGATCTACGACCCGAGCGAGCGCCTGCTGCGTCACGTGTCACGCTGGCCGACGACGAGGGTCCATACGAGTACTGCATGAGCGCCGGCTTCTCCCCTTTTCTTCCTGTGGTCCCACCCACGGTGGAGCGGGTCGACACCTTCCTGGCGGCGATCCCGCATCCGCCGGATCGTGTGGTGGGACTGGTCCCGCCCTGTTACGGTCCCGCCACGATCGAGAAGATCGTCGCCAACGCGGTGATGGCGGGCTGCAAGCCGGAGTACATGGAGGTGCTGATCCCTGTGATCAAGGCCGCTTGCGACGAGCGCTTCAATCTGCACGGGGTGCAGGCGACGACACACTCAGCCACGCCGTTGATCATCCTGAGCGGGTCGGCCGCCGCACGCCTGGGCTTCGCGAGCGGGGCCGGGGTGTTCGGATGTGTGGCCCGGGCCAACAGCTCCGTGGGCCGCGCGCTCCAGCTCGTGATGGCCAACCTGGGAGGTGCGCTCCCCGGGGAGATCGACATGTCGGCGTTGGGCAATCCAGGACGCTTCTCCTACTGTGTTGCCGAAAATCACGAAGAGAGCCCGTGGGAACCTTTGCACGTAGAACTCGGCTTCGGTCAAGACGAGAGCACGGTCACGCTGTTTGCCGCCGGTGGGCTCACGGAGGTGAGCGAACACACGGCCCGAACGGGGACCGGAGTGCTCCGCACGATCGCCGCCACGCTCTCCACGGTCTGGAGCTGGAGGCGCTGCGGGCGGGTCGATGCCGTGGTCGTGTTGTGCCCGGAACACGCGGCGACCCTGAGTTCGGATGGATTCGCCAAGAGTGACGTGCGCGACTTCCTTTTCGAGAACACCGGTGTTCCCTTGCGGGCGTTCGACCACGAGGGCACGGAGGGTACGCAGGCCCGTGATTCCTACGAGGAGGTTCTGATCGATGGTGAGCCCCACTACCGGAAGTTCAAGGACCCCTCCCAGATTGGGATCATTGTGGCAGGCGGGACGGCCGGAAAGTTTTCTGCGGTCATGGGGGGATGGCTGACGGGCGCTGAGGGATCTCAGATCGTGACATACCCGGTGAAGTGGTAGGTAGGCGAAACACGCAGAAAGGAGATTCGATGTCTACGTTGGTGAACCCGCTCGATGAACGCTCCGCGGGCCAGCAGTCGCCTGCACCGCGGCTCGACAGCCTGGAGGGCAAGACACTCGCGCTCCTCGACATCAGCAAGCCCCGAGGGAGCGAGCTCCTGGACCGGCTGGAGCACCTCCTGAAGGAGCGGTACGGTGTTTCGCGCATCGTGCGTGAAACCAAGCCGACCTACACGAAGCCGGCTCCCGGAGCGCTGCTGGAGAGGCTCGCATTCGCGGATGGGGTGATCGAAGCCCTGGCCGACTGAGGCTCCTGCACAACGTGCAGTTTGCACGACAGCGTTCGACTCGAAGCGGAAGGAATTCCCGCTGTGCCCTTGGCCACATCTGAGTTCCGCACTGCGGCAAGGGTACAGGCGAGCCGGCTGGGGCGCCCCGACTTGGAGGCCGTTTTCGTTTCACACCCGATTCAGGATCGGACTCCGGCCGAAATCGAGGAGCGGGCTGACGCCGTAATCGAGGAAGTAGTCTCGCGGCTCACGGGGGACCCCTAGCTCGTTCAGCACGTCCGGCCCTAACTTGCGCCCCTGAGTTTCTTTGGATCGGAGGCACCACCATGCGACCACGCGCAGGATTCCTCACCACGATGTTGGCGATCATGGTGGTCGCTGCAGTGCCCGTCGTCACCCCCACGGCAATTGGGGTCCAGCCGGCCGCCGCTGCCGTGCGGCTGGTCACGCAAACGCAGCAGAGCCCGGCTCTCGAGCATGCCCGCACGGGCGCCCTGCGTGATCCCATGCCCGTGGGACCTGGCGTCATAGTTGGGCAGCTCGAGAACGGGCTCCAGTACTACATCCGCGAAAACAGCGAACCGGCCAACCGGGCTGAGTTCAGCTTGGTGGTCAAGGTGGGTTCCGTGGTCGAGGACGAAGATCAGCTTGGGCTCGCCCATTTTCTCGAGCACATGGCCTTCAACGGGACCGAGAACTTCGAGAAGCAGGAACTGATCGATTTCATGGAGTCGATCGGGATGCGGATGGGCGCGGACCTGAACGCCGGCACCAGCTTCGACGAGACCAGGTACATGCTTCAGATCCCGACCGACTCACCCGAGGTGATGGCCAACACCTTTCAGATCCTGGAAGACTGGGCCCACGGACTCACCCTGGACCCCGAGGAGATCGACAAGGAACGAGGGGTGATCATCGAGGAGTGGCGGTTGCGTCGTGGCGCCGCCGCTAGAATTCAGGACGAGCAGTTTCCGGTGCTCTTGAGGGACTCGCGCTACGCGGAGCGCAGCCCCATAGGAACGGTTGAGAGTCTCGAGACGTTCGAACACGAGGCTCTCAGGCGCTTCTATCGGGATTGGTACCGGCCCGACCTGATGGCGGTTATCGCGGTCGGTGATTTCGACAGGGCCGAGGTGGAGGCCCTTCTCATCGAGCATTTCGAGGGCATCTCCGCTCCTGAGAACCCGCGTGAGCGTATCGAGTATTCGGTCCCCGACCATGATGAAACCCTGTTCACGATCGCCACCGACGAAGAACTCACGTCAACCAGCGTCGCCGTGTATCACATGCTGGCACTGGACGAACAGGAGACGATCGGTGGGTACCGCCAACAACTGGTGGAGGGGCTGTACAACGGCATGCTCAACCTCCGGCTCGGCGAGATCGCCCGGAACCCCAATCCACCTTTTTTGGGTGCCGGCTCCAGCAAAGGGAGCCTCGTGCGCTCGAAAGGTGCGTACCTTCTGAGCGCTAACGTACCCGAAGACGGGATCGAGCGGGGGCTCGAGGTCGTGTTCACCGAGGCGGAACGGGTTGCGCGCTTTGGCTTCACCGCGTCTGAACTGGAGCGCCAGAAGATCGACGTACTCAGGGGTATCGAGCGTGCATACACCGACCGGGCGAACCGGGGGTCGGCCAGCTATGCGGCCGAGTATTCCAGGGCCTTCCTGGACGACGAACCTATCCCTGGAATCGAGTACGAGTTCGAGCTTTACAAGCGTTTCATACCGGAGATCACGCTAACGGAAGTCAACCAGATCGGGAGTGAGTGGATCCGTCCGCAAAACCGGGTGGTTGTCGTCACTGGGCCCGAGAAGGAAGACCTCGACATGCCTAGCGAAGAGGCGCTCCTGGCCGTGCTGACTGGCGTGGCGGATATGGAGATCACCGCCTACGAGGAAACCGTCATTGACCAACCGCTCCTGGCTGAGATTCCCGAGGGGTCGACGGTCGTCGGCACGCGGGAGTTTGCCGAGGACATCGTGGAGTGGGAGCTAGGCAACGGAGTCAGGGTCGCGCTCAAGCCCACGGATTTTCGTGAGGATCAGGTCCTGTTCCAGGGGTTCAGCCCGGGGGGCACGTCTTTGGCGAGCGACGAGGAGTGGATTCCGGCGAGCTCCGCGACTGTATTGCTCCAAGGTGGGGGGTTAGGCCCGTTCAACACGACTGACCTGAGGAGGGTACTTACGGGTAAAGTCGCCTCGGCGAGGCCGTTCATTTCTTCGTTCGAGGAAGGCGTTACGGGAAGCGGGTCACCTCAAGACCTGGAGACGATGTTTCAGCTCATCTATATGACATTCACCGCGCCGCGTGCCGATCCGGAGTACTTCGAGGTGTTCAACACGCGGAACCGGACAAGCTTGCAGAACCGTGATGCGAGCCCCGCCGTCGCGTTCAATGACGCGATTAATCGGATCATGACGCAGGACGCCCTGCGGTCGCGCCCTGTGACCGTCGAGACGCTGGATCACACGGACCTCGGTGGGTCTCTCGCGTTCTACCAGGACCGATTCGAGGATGCGAGCGATTTCACGTTCATCTTCGTCGGCAATATCGACCTCGACGTGATGCGGCCCCTGGTCGAGCGCTACTTGGGTGGATTGCCGTCCACGAATCGGGTCGAGACCTGGCGTGATCTCGGTGAACGTCCACCGAGAGGTGTGATCGAAGAAATCGTGCGCAAAGGCCTCGAGCCGCAGTCTCAGACTCGCCTGTTCTTTACCGGATCGATCGACTACGGCGACCGGAGCCAGAGGCTCGGCATCGCGGTAATGACGTCCGTGCTGGAGACGAGGCTGCGTGAGGTCCTACGCGAAGAGCTTGGCGGCACGTATAGTGTTTCGGTGGGGTCGTCATTTTCCTGGCGGCCGGCGGGGCAATACCGCCTGTCGATCAGTTTCGGGTCCGATCCGGAGCGGGCCGACGAGTTACTCGCCGCGGTGTATGAAGAGATCGACAGGCTCAAGAGCTCGCCTCCCGACGAGGCCGAGGTCAACGACGTGCTCGAAGCTCAACGGCGAGCGTGGGAGACGAATCAGGAGTCGAACTCCTGGTGGCTCAGCGTGCTCGACGGACGCTACCGGTATCTGCTCGACCAGAGCGACGGCCGCTACCCGTCAGGCGATGTTCTCCTGGAGACCCTACCGACGTACGGGGCGGACCTCGATGCACTGACGCCGCCGCGCATCCAGGAGCTGGCGCGCCGTTACTTCGACCAGGACAACCGCGTGAGGGTGACGCTGCTCCCCGAGCAGTTGAACTGATCGGGGCTCGACGATCCGTGGAACGCCCCTAGCGACGACGCTACCGGTACGACTCGTAGGCGGTCGTCACCCAGCCAGGCGTGCCGCCGCCAGGATCGGCGTACCCTCGGGCGGGGTTCGAGGCAATGACTTGCTCGACGGAGAGTCCCCGAGCGATCCCTGATTTGATGCGGTCCCGAATCGTGGCGAGCATCGCTCTGAACTCGAGGAGGTCCGTGCGCCTAGAGAGCTGACCGTGACCGGGGATGATGATCGTCTGGTCGTCGATCAGCCCTGCGATGGCCCAAAGCGCGTCGATCATTCCATCCAGCGACCCCCCGTTGCCGTGATCGATGTAGGGAAGTCCATAACGGACGAACATGTCACCCGTATGGATGACATTGGAGTCACGGAAGTACACCTGTGCGTCGCCGTCCGTGTGCCCGGGGCCCGTGTGGATGATATCGATCGTGTTGTCGTTGTAGTAGAACCGCATCGACTCCATGAACGTGATCTTGGGCAGTCCCACTTCCTCGTACGCGGGTTGGGGTCGGTTGGACCCCGACAACACTTGGTCCGTCGCCATCCGCTGCCGGCTGTTGTCCTGAGCCACGATGAGCGCACCGGCCCGTCCGAAGTTCTCGTTCCCGTCGGTGTGGTCGTAATGAAAGTGCGAGTTGACCACGAAGCTGACCGGGTTGTCGGTCAGCTGGGCTATGGCCGCGACAATCGTGTCGGTCAGGGGAGCGAACTGGTCGTCGACGATGATCGTACCATCATCACCGATGGATACGCCGATGTTCCCACCGCTCCCTGTGAGCATGTAGATGTTTTCGGTAACCGGAATGGCCCGGATCTCGACATCATCGAAGTTCTGGGCCGAAGCAAGCGCGGGCCAGACCAAGAGCCCGAGGGCAACAGACGTCGTGCGTTTCATGAGTGCTCTCCGGTTTTGCGTATTTCCGAGCAGGCGTCTCTACACCGATCTTGGTTACCGCGACGGAGAGCCGCCACTGAGGTTCTCCGCGTCACGGGTATGGAAGAACACGGCCACGGCCATCTCGTCGGTCGTCGCTTCGCCGAACGTGACTTCCCGAGGCGGATTCGAGTGTTGATACGGACTCTCGGGCGAATTGTCGAAGGTCGCCTCCATGTGCACCACTGAGCCCGCGGGCAGACGCTGAGGCTCGGCCAGCCCGTACTGGGTCTGCCAGTAGAAGTCGAAGCGGGGCACCGTGACCAGGTCGACGCGTGTGCCGTCGGGTAGTGTCGCCCAGATGTCCATGGCCTTACCGAGGTAGTGCATGTGCGCTACGAGCGAGTGGATGGTGATATCCTCGCTGATGGGATACTGGCCTGTGACCACGTGGTTCGACTCTCCGGCCGGAATCCGCAGACCGAAGCCCATCGCGCCCAGCGCGTAGGCATTGTAGAGCACTCTCTGTGGGGGTCGCCGGGCGTATCGCAGTCCCACACGCGTCAGATCCTCTTGGGCCGTGCCGTTCTTGTGATAGTGCATCTGCACCACGATCTTCGCGCCGGCCTCCAGGAGATAACCCGATCCCGCGGGCGTCTCGGCTGCCACATATCCGGGGCCCCAGCCCGGCACCATGTAAGCCTGGAAGCCGGGCCCGCCGAAACAGGTATAACCCTCACCGGGTTCGGCCTCATCCCGTCGCGGGGCGATCGTACCCCCCTGGTCGATATAGATCACGATGTGGTGGTCCACGGTGCGATTGCCCGGGATTACCTCGACGACGTCGACCCACTGGTCGCTCTCGAGCTTGGGGTCGAGCACGAAACACCGATACTCATCATCACCTTCGGCCGCGACCTGATAGGGAGAGTCCCAGGATAGCACCAGATCGGGCTCGCCGAGCTGCCAGCTGTCGTTGAAAGTGGGAATCGGCGGCGCCAGGGCGTCGGCGCCCCGTTTGGCACCCGTAGCGACCCACTGCTCAATCACGTCGATCTCCGCGTCATCCAAGCTCCGGTCATTCGTGTAATCCCGAAGGTCCGGTGCCGCATGCCAAGGAGGCATCCTCCGCTCACTCACCTGCACGCCGATTTGTCTGGCGTACCTGCTGGCGTCCTCGTAGGTCAGCAACGACATGGGTGCGACCTCACCCGGCCGATGGCAGGTGACGCAGTTTTCCATCAGGATAGGTGCGACGTGCTCGGCATACGTCACGTCTTGGGCAGAGGCCACCCCCGCGAGGAACAAGAGGGAAGCGGCACCGGCTAGACTGCTTCTCATTTTCGCACTCATCGACATAGTTTTTCCCTTTAGGTAGGGCTCCACGGGCGGGTGACGTCTTCGACCTCTGGACAATGTGCGCCTGCTAGTGATCCGGCAAGACCTCGGGCCCGGCAGAATGGCCTCCGGAGGGGACGTTGACTTACCACGCTTCTGGGGGGGAGGTGGCGAGGGACGCCTAAAGCGACGGCTGCTTAATAGACAGGGCGCCGACCAGTTGGCGTGGCCCGTCCGTCGCACTTCTAGAAGATGAAACCGGTGGCCCTACTAGATGACTACGTCCGCCTCCACTACGTCGTCGTCCCGTCCCCTCCATTGTCCCCGTCATCACCCTTCCCGCATGGACAGTGGCCACATTTGCACCCACAGTGCGAGCACCGGCAGTGATGGCAATGGCAACGACCATGGCCATGGTGACGCCATCCCCACCGTCGGCGGCGGATGCAGGAGATGAGAAACAAGAGCAGGATCAGCTGGAAGAGTCCGCCACCGGCTAGGCTGACAAAGAACGCGGAGACACCATCAAAGAAGACGGAGACACTATCGAGGTACCAGTTTATGAATTCCATGATGATCCGTAGGTCTCCGGGGTCTGGGTCGGCGTCGAAATGTCTACACCATCCGCCGAGGAACGAGCCTATTTAATTTCTCGGCCGCGGCGCTCCCTACCCGCTCAAGATCTCGACCGGGTTGACCCGTGTTGCGCGCCTCGCCTCGATCCGATGATGGCGTTCCGGGTGGAGTAGGAACGGATCGCGATCAGCGGCAACGCCTGGACGGTCCCTCAGAACCGAAACAGCCGATTGATCTTCACGACCAGCCCGCGGTTGCGAAGCTCCGTGAAACGGTTGGGGATCAGCGGATTCATGTTCCGGTCCTCGGAAAAGACCACGAAGATTTCACTGCCGGGACTGTACTCCCATCGAAACCGGAGATTCGTGCTGAACGAATCCCCGCTGGAGCTGTACTGGATCAGCCCGCTGAAAAACATGCGAGGCGTGAAGGTGTAGGTGAAGCGCGTCCTGGCGAGTTGGGTCGTAAAGGAGCCCTCTGGCAGGTCCAGCCAGTTCAACGAAACGCTCGGCTCGAGCGAGAACTGGGGCGTGACTTCGATTCGACCGCGGCTGAGCGACACCGCCGTGTTGTCGCCGCTCCAGAAGCCCCCGGTTCGAAAGGTGATTTGGCCGCTGGCTGGCCGCTGGGCACCGAATCGGTACGACACACGGAAGTTTCGGAAGTCGTACCCACCGACCGGAATCGTGACTCCGGGTGAGATGGTGAACGGCCTGGTCAGCAGTTCGTAGTGATCGTTGAAGAAGAAACTGAGTTGGTCGCTGTTTTCGAACTCGGACTCGAGTAGGAGTTGGGCTTCACGCGTTTCGAGCTCTCCTCGGTCCGCGGCGACGATGTGCTGGAACCGGCCGCTTACCACGAAGCGCCGAATGAGGTCGATCGACTCGGGTCGTGGACTGAACCGTGCCGTGGCCGAGTTCCGGCGGAAGTTGTCGCGGGCGACAAAACCGACCTCCGGGATGAAACTGTCCTCGACGACGAGGTGGCCGTAACTCAGGCCATAGCGGTCTCCCGCGTAGTCGAAGCGACCCTGGTAGCTGTTGTCCTGGCCGTTCCTTGCGGGCGTCTGCGTGTTCGCGAAGTGGCCGGTGATAATGAGGTCGTCATAGAAGGCGAGTCTGCCGTCGACGCCATAGGCCTGACTGGACCCGTTTCCGAAGAGCGACGCCGAGCGGTTCGTGAAGGTTCCACCGATGGTGCTCCGGCGTAGAATATCCCTTCTTACCCGGATGACTGTGAAGTTGGTGGGCACTGCGCCCGCGCTCGGCTTGTCGCCAGTCTGGATGTTGAGCAGACCCACGTCGAAAGCTCCGACCTTGCCGGTCATGCGGCCTCCGGCCCTGATCGGAATGACCTGTCCGGCTTGGAGACCGATTCGACGACTGAAGAAAACCGTTGGCGCACCCCCACCACTGCCCCGAGCGAAATCGAAGTTTCCACGCCCCTCGAGGAAAAAATCCCGCTTCTCGGGAAAGAAAAGACTGAACCGCGTCAGGTTGATCTGCCGCTCATCGACTTCGACTTGAGCGAAATCGGTATTCACGGTGAAATCGGCAGTCAGGTTTTGGGTGACACGGTACTTCACGTCGAATCCGGCGTTGGCATCCGGGTCGTTTTGGATCGGCGGACTGGCGTCGACGTCAGTCCTCAACCCCATGATACCGTAGGGCTTGATCGCTACCTCTATGCTCAGCGGAGGCACTTCGAGTCCGACGAGGGTCGCGGCCTCGGACACGCGCCAGAGTCCGGCGATCACGCTGTTTCCGCGGGCTGCCGAGATGGGTAGGGCCGTAAGGTAGGCCGCTTCGTTCCGGCGACGAACGATACGTCGCAACTGAATTCCCCACACCTGGGTCTCACCCGGCTGATACCGGAGAGACTTGAACGGTATCTCGATCTCTACGGTCCAGCCGCCCTCGAACCGGCCGGTCCGCATGTCCCATACGGTATTCCAATCGGTGTTCACACTTCCTTCGTTGGTAATCGCGAAGTCCGAGAACCCACCGATCGGAGTGACCAGAAACGCCACCCCGTTGCGGCGATCATGGAACGTGTCCAGGAGGAGCGAGAACGAATCGTTCTGGCGAAGCTGGGCGACGTCGTGACGCATCTCGTTCGCGACCCATTCGCTTTCCGGCGCCGAATCGAAGGCGCGTGCCGTCACATAGAGGCTGGTCTCGTCGAAGAACACCCAGGTGTCGGTCCGCTCGCTAGCGAGAGCACCCTCGTCGGGAAGTTGCTGGATGAAGTCGGTGATGGGCGGGACGGTTCGATAGACTTCTTCGTCGAGTTGGCCGTCCAACCGAATCTCTTGGGTCAGCCGAGTGGCGCGTATCGTGGTTCTGCCTTGATCGTCCCGGGCAACCACCTCCGGCGGGACGGGCATCGGCGAAATGACTTGGGCGGTGGCCGGGGCGCCCAACCCGAGGGTAAGGCCGAAAGCGAGATACAGGGAAGCCAGGCGGAGAGATCGGGATGGTGTGGACGGCTGGGTGTAGCAACCCTGTGTGGTAGCCTTCACGTGGTGGGTTGGTTCGACATGGCCGGCAAGATGGGTCCAAGCCCTGTGAAGCTGCAAGCGGCGCCCTGTCATCTCCATGTCTACGTAACCGGACGTGGATGCCACTTACGCGACGGCGTTGGAGAACGGTGGCGACTCGGTCCAGGCACCGGTGCAGAAGGGAGACGCTGACCGCCGCTCCGGGGTCAAAGGGCCCGGTGGAAATACGTGGTGGTTCTCGACGCAGGTCGAGGAGGACGGCTAGGGCCTCGGTCCCAGCAGAACGGCGGCGATGATCCGGCCCGGCCCGTGGACTCCGGTCACGAGAATCTGGCCGATGTCGGCCGACTTGCTCGGACCGGAGTGGAGAGCAAGGGTTGCCGGAAGGTCCTCACGGCACGCCTGCAGCGCATCTCCCAACGTCGTATGCACGTCCCCGGCTCGCACCCAGATGAGGTGTACCGGAGGGAGGAGTTGGGACCGGCGGCCTTCCTTGGAAGAAAGAACGAGCGAACCCGTCTGAGCGGATGCTCCCACCGCCACCGACACCCCCAGCGCCGCTTCCGAAGGTTGGGCTTTGGGGAGCGCCGGCTGAAGAGTATCGGGCACGCCCACACCGACTGACACGCTTTCGAACTCACGGGCGAACTCTTCGAGCCACTTGCGGGCCGCCGCTTCGTCGGCGAGCCGGACAACCTCACCCCCCGCGGCGCGAAGGCGATCCTCAAAGGCACCGACCGGATCGGACCGGCCCGCGTCACCGAATGGCCCCGGAGGCTCGAGGGCGTCCGGGAGCGTACCAGGGTGCTCAACAGGCTCCCGTTCCTGGTTCGCCTCCCGGACCCGGCCCAGGATGCGCGCGCGTGCACGTTTGCTCACTCGTTCGTCACTCATCGCTCACTCATTGGATACTCATCATTCACTCAATGCCCTCGTCCCAGAGTTCACGGAAGGTTGGTCCTTCCAGTCGGGGGGGCTCACGGCCGGCGCTCCACTCACGGAGCATCGGGAGGTGTCGCAGGACGGGTGCGGGAAGGAGTCCGGCCGCCTTCTCGGCCCATCCGAAAAGTCGGGGTCGGGTCGCGGTGGATGTCAGAAGTCCCAGCACTGAGCGCTCCACATCGCTGGTGAGCCCGCGTTCGACCGCCCGTTGGCGCCAGACATGAAGCAGATCCGGGATCGGGATCCGGACCGGGCATACATCCGCGCAGGCTCCGCAGGCGGAGGAAGCGAAGGGCAGGGGTAGCGTCTCTTCCAGGCCGACCAGCCCGGGGCCCAGGATGCCGCCGATCGGTCCAGAATAAACGTAACCGTATGCGTGCCCACCCGTCTGTCGATACACGGGGCAGATGTTCAGACACGCCCCGCAACGCACGCAGCGCAGTGCCTCCCAGACCTCGGGGTCCGCCAGCAATCGGCTGCGTCCGTTGTCTACCAATACGACGTGTAGTTCTTCGGGCCCGTCCGGCTCATCCCCAGGCGAGCCTCCGGGCCCCTGGATCATCGAAACGAAGCACCCCACCGGCTGGCCGGTCGCCGACTTGGCCGTGACCTGGAGGAAGGTCGGGAGGTCGGCCCATTTGGGCAGCACCTTCTCGATCCCGACCAGCGCGATGTGGATCCGCGGAACCGAGGTCGACAGCCTGATGTTGCCCTCGTTCTCGATCAGAGCGATCGAGCCGGTCTCGGCGACCAGGAAATTGCCTCCACTGATCCCGAGATCGGCGGTGAGGAAAGCGTCTCGCAGAAGGTCTCGGGCGGCTTCGGCGAGGCGTTCCGGTGACGCATCCCGCGGCGTGCCCAGCCGCTCGTGGAAAATCACTCGCGTGTCGTCCAGACTCTTGTGGATCGAGGGGCCGACGATGTGGCTCGGTGGCTCGCCGAGGAGTTGGATGATGTATTCGCCGAGGTCCGTCTCGAACACCTCCACGCCGCAGGATTCCAGGAAGGGGTTGAGCCCGATCTCCTCGCTGAGCATGCTCTTGGCCTTCACCGCTTTCTTGACGCCTTGTTCGCGCACGATGCACTCGAAGATTTGGTGGACGTCCGAAGCGGTTTCGGCCCAGTGGACGTGGGCCCCGCGCTCGACGAGGCGTGCCTCCGCCTCTTCGAGATAGTCCGCGAGGTGGGTGAGTGCGTGACTCTTCACTCGCTCGGCCCATCGGCTCAAAGCGGTCCCATCGAGGTCGGCGAACGCGTTCTGTCGATTGTCTACGAAGGTTTGGGTCGCCGCGTTGACTGCCTCCCGGACCTCTGGCGTCTCCTCAATGATTTGGCGGGCTCGGGCGCGGTAGTCGCGGCTATGCACGTCCACTGCGGGCCTCCCACAGTAGAGAGGCCAGCGGCCGGAAGGGAATCGGCACGCCTCGGCGTCGTGCGCGACCCTCCAGTTGGAGCAGGCACCCGCCATCGGCGGATACGACGGTCTCCACGTCGGGAAGTGTATCCAGCTTCCGATCAGCCATGGCGATGGATACTTCGGGTGCCTTCACGGAGAAGAGTCCCCCGAACCCACAACACTCCTGATCCATCTCCCATGGGAGGATCTTGGCCCCCGCGGATTCGAGAAGCCGTACAGGCTGCTCCTCCACCTCGAGTTCCCGGAGAGCGTGGCAACCGTGGTGGTACGCTAGCCGACGTCCCTCCAGACCACTGCCGAGTTCGGTGACCTCGAGCACGTCGACGAGGAACTCGGCTAGTTCGTAGGAGCGTTCGGCCACGACGGGGGTCTCCAGCAGACGGGGGTAGGTGCAGCGCAGCATCGCTGCGCAGCTTCCGGACGGGAGGACCACATAATCCGAGTCGGCGAAGACAGCGGCGGTGTGAGCAGCCATTTCACGAGCTTGAGGGATGTGGCCCGAGTTCCACGCCGGTTGGCCGCAGCACGTCTGATCCTTGGGAAAGTCGACGTCGACGTCCAACGAGCGGAGGAGGCGAACGGTGTCGGCCGCCGCGTCCGCAAAGAAACGGTCACCGAGACAGGTGACAAAAAGAGAGACTCGCATGGCGGCCTAAGCTAGCGTGGTGTTGCCGAAGTTCGCGAGTCACCGAGAGCGCTGGTAGACAACCCCCGCCTGGGTGCGTAGCATGGGTGTCCGGTTCCCTTTGATTCCGACACCATCCAGGCTGTAGTGGGATCTCTAACTATCGGTCCATGGAGGTCACTCATGAAGCGTATCATTCTCGCCGTCCTCGGCGTGCTGACGGTATCAGCCGGCGTAGACGCACAGAGCACAGCACAGACGATCGAGCGTGCCTTGATGGCCGCGCCCGCACGGGGCCGTGACGCCACTACGGTCATCGGCTGGAACGCCGACTACAGTTACCGGACGCTCAAAGAGGGCACGAACCAGTTGGTCTGCTGGGACCGGTCCGGAGATCCCGGCGAGGCGGCGTTCTCCGTCATATGCACGGCGCTTGGTAACCTGGACAGGGTCGCACAAAACAGGCGCTTTGCGGCAGAGGGTGGAGACCCGGCCGGGACCCGCGCGCTCGTGGCCGCGGCCGCCGAGAACGGCTCACGAATCATGTCCGTTTTCGGGTCACCGTGGCTCACCCTGGCCGGCGACAGTCAGATGAGTTCTCGCATCCATATCACGATCGCCATGCCTAATGCAACCGAGGCGAGTTCCGGATTCCCCGAGAGTGGCAGGGGTGGTGGTGCTTTTATCATGGCTGCTGGTACCCCGGAGGCCCACCTCATGACGCCCTACATCGTAACGCCCTAGCCCAGGTACGCGGTCCCACAGGGCGAGGTTCGGGGACCGGTGTTGGGTAAGTAAAAGGCGGGGTACGGCCCATGTGGTCGTGCCCCGCTTTTGCCTCAATCCCGATCCACTTGCCGGTTCCCCCTTTGCGGCGTAAATGATAGCCGCAAGAATAGATCACCCGCTGCACAGACCACCCACGAGCTTCTAGCTTGCTTTTATATGGAGGAACTGAAGGATGAACCCGCCTATCGTTGAAACGAAATCCCGTAGACGACCTGGTCTTGGCGTCTCACTTCTCACCGGTACAGTGCTTGGCCTCGCCGCATGTGGTGGTTCCGAGTCTTCCGGGGAGGCCTCGAGTGCGCCGGTCGAGGCTGCCGCGCCGGCTGCACCGGCGGCCGCCCCCACGACTGCCCCCTTGGGGACGGGCTTCATCATGATGTCGGAAGGCTCGCAACTGCACTTGACCGAAGACAGCTATCTCGAGGAGTCGGACTGTACGGCGCGGGTCTCGGCCCGCGGTGACGCCGAAGAATTCGTAGGCTGTATGGAGGTCCCTGCCTCGGCGATCTGCATTCAGGTCTCCGAGGGCGCGAGGGCGTCCGACCGATGGTGGGAGTGTTTCGTGGAAGAGGAGGCGTGTGAGGAGGCGAACGCGGGCCACGAGATGATCAGAGAGACCGGTGGTTATGTCCGGGAGGTCGTCCGGGCTTGTGGTGAGACGGAGATGGCCTCGGTTTTCGCGAGCATGTAGCCGTCGGGAGGTACTGGGGTCGCTAGGTCCAAGGCGGCCCCAGTACCCCTAGCCTATCGCCCCTCCTAACGGTACGTTCTCCGGACGCTGAATTTTGCCCTGGAAAGAGGAACCCGTCATGTACCGTACTCTGAAAGTCGGCCTTACGGCCGGAGCCGCACTACTCCTGCTCACGGCCCAGCCCGGTTTGGCGCAGGACGCACACCTCGCGCAAGCTGTCACGCATGCGCAGCAGGCCGCCGCCCACGGCGGAATGGGTCATGCTTCAGTACTGGTGGAGCACGCGAACCAGGCCCTGACTCACGCCAATATGGCCCCGGATGACAACCCCCACACCGTGGCCGCTATCGCGAGCCTCACGGACGCCGTTACACACGGAAATATGGATCACGCCCCGGTTGCCACCGGAATGGCCAACACGGGTCTGGCGAGCCTTCAGGTCGCCGTCCACGTCCACCAGGTCATGGACCATAACATGCAGGCGGTCACCCACGGCGACATGGGCCATGCCCCGGTTTTGGTTACACATGCGGAGGTTGCGTTGACCCATGCCCGGGCTGCCGCTGAGATCTCGGATAGCCCCCACATCGTCATGGCCATCGAGGCCTTGGAGTCCGCCATCCTTCATGGTGGAATGGGCCACGCTGAAGTCGCGACGGAGTCCGCCAAAACGGCTCAGAGCCACCTGAAAATGTAGGGACACCCAACGGGCGGTACGATTCGCCTGATTGAGACAGCAGGGCCGAGAAGCCGAGGGGGCGAGACCCCCCTCGGCTTCTGCTCAATGCGCCCAACTTCCACGGCCGGCTGGACCCGTGTGCCGTATGTGGTGTCCGTGTTACCTTTGCCGTCTGCGGCGCGTGAGTCTTTCGGGACGGATCTCCTCCGTCCTCCGCTATTCAGCCTTATTTCGATTTGATACGAGGACGTGTTGAGCTTCTGTATGTCCATACATAACCGACCTGGGCCGAACGCCCGGGAGAAGGGGCTCGGTCTGACCTTGGGAGTGGCTTTGGTCATGGGGCAGGCCCTGCTTCTCATACCCGGCCAAGTGGCAGGCCAGGCCCAAGGCCGGGGCGAGCCCACGTCCGTTATAGATACGGTCGTGGATAACGCCGGCTTGGTTCCCGACCGTCCGACGGTGCGTCCAACCCGTACCAACACACCTCCAGAAATCGACGGCCGCCTCGACGACGAAGTGTGGAAGACCGCAGCGGTGCTCACCGAATTCGTGCAGGAGTCTCCACTCGACGGTGCGCCCGCGACCGAGGCGACCGAAGTCTACGTCGCCTACGACGCGGAAAATCTCTACTTCGGGTTCTACGCACATTACGAAGACCCTTCCATCATGCGCGCGAACCGGGTGGACCGCGACCGAGCGATGATGGACGATCTCATGACGGTCTACTTCGACACGTTCATGGACCAGCAAAGCGGGTACGACTTCGACGTCAACGCGTACGGGGTTCAGGGTGACGGCATCATCAGGGGGGGGCCCAGCGGTGGCGGTGGGCGCTTCGGGCGTGGCGGTGGGGGTGGGAGTTTTGGTGGTGGTTCCGGCCGCATTCCGTTTGCGGATCGCTCATGGAACGCGCTGTTCGATACCGGTGGACAGATTGTGGAAGACGGATACACGGCAGAGATGGCGATCCCCTTCAAGAGCCTGAGGTACCCCAGCCGGGCCCGGGACGAAGCGCACCGGTGGGGGTTCCAGATCGTTCGCGAAGTCAAGGGTAAGGATCAGGAGAACCAGGTCTGGGCGCCGATGTCTCGCGACGAGTCGAGTTTCTTCGCGCAGATGGGCGTGCTGGACGGTATGGTCAACCTGTCCTCCAGCCGGAACCTCGAGGTTCTGCCGACCTTCACGGCCATCCGGTACGGAGCGATCGATCCGACTGTTCCCGGGTTCGTCCACCAGGACACCGATCCCGACGCGGGGCTGAATGTCAAGTACGGCATCACATCTAATCTGACCGCCGATTTCACCGTGAATCCCGACTTCTCACAGATCGAGTCGGACCGAGCACAGATCGAGGTGAACCAACGCTTTCCCATATTCTACCCCGAGCTCCGGCCCTTTTTTGTGGAGGGGGCGGAGATTTTCAACTTCTCGCCCATTGTGACACTGGTCCACACCCGTACCCTGGTCGATCCGGACTTCGGCGCCAAGCTGACCGGCAAAACGGGTGGCCTCTCGATCGGTGTGCTGGCGGCCAACGACCGCGCCCCCGGGAGGGTGGAGGACGAACTCGACCGGGCGTTCGATCAGAACGCCAAGACGTTCATCGGTCGCACCCGGTACGACCTGTACACCGAATCCAACATCGGCGCCATTTTCACGGATCGGGAGTTCTTGGACGGTTACAGTCGATTGGCCGGGGTCGATGGCAACTTCCGGCTGAGCGCCACCACGGCGGTTACGGGTCACGCCATTCAGACTTGGCGGCAGGAACCGGGCGGGGTCGAGCGTACGGGTCGCATGTTTGACGCCGCCATCCGCCATACCGGGCGGAGCCTGAGCTTGTTCCTCTTTTCCTATCAGATCTCCCCGGACTTTGGCACCGACGTCGGGTTCGTACGCCGAACGGACGAGCGGCAAGTAATGGGCAACGTTTCATACCTATTTTGGCCGGAGGCCCGGGTGATCAACTGGGGCCCGTCGGTGACCGTCAGCCGGAATTGGGATTTCGACGGATTGCTCCAGGACCGAAGTCTCCGTGCCGGTCTGAATTTCTCTCTTGCCGGCAACATCAGTTTCGGCGCGGATGGGAATCGAAGCATGGAGCGGTTCCTCGGGACACAATTTGAGAAGACTGGATTCTCCGTTCGGGGGAATGTGAACGCCAACCGTGCGTTTTCGTTCGGCGCGAGCGTCCGGGTAGGAGACCAGATTCTCTACAACACCGATCCGGTCCTCGGCCACCAGATTGCATGGAGCGCCAACGCCTCCGTACGCCCCACGTCGAGTCTTTCTGCACGACTAAGCCTGAGCACCACCCAACTGAAGGTCGGCGGCGTCGAGGCATTCGACGTCAAGATCCTGCGTGCCACCACCACGTATCAACTCACCGAGAAGTTGGGCTTCCGAAACATCAGCGAGTTCGACTCGCTGTATAAGAAGCTCGACTTCAACCTGCTCGCCACGTATCGAGTTGATGCGGGCACCGTTTTCTTCCTCGGCTACGACGACCACTACCAGCAGGCCGACCTAATCCAAGGAGATCTGCAAGGCAACGGAATCAACGAGCAACTCTTCTTCAGGGGGAATCTGCAGCGTACGAATCGCGCGATGTTCGTGAAACTTCAGTACTTACTGCGCTACTGAGTGCTACCGGATCCTCGGATCAGGGTACTCCGGCACTCGAACGAGCCCCCCCCGATTCCGAATACCCAACTGACTCCGACCACCAGCTGGATGTTGGCCGTCCCGTTGTTCCACTCGTCCAGCCCGGTAGCAAGCCCCACACGGTGCTCGCCCTGGGCCTGGCTTGACTACCCATTGATAGAGACCTAGAAGTCATTCCGCCCGGGACAATCTCGGTGAAGCCACCCACGGGAGGATGATGGATCACATAAGGACAATACGGGATTGGGGCCGTGAAATGAGAATTTCACGTGCGGTCCTGTGGGTGTGTCTGTGGGCGCTGGCATCTCTTCTCTTGGGATCCCCCTCGTCTGCCTCGGCCCAGTATCGCCTACCAGTCGACGCCGAGATGATACAGTCGATGATGCCTCTGGCTGACAGCTTCTCCACGAAGGCCGGCCTTCCACCTGTGTACACCGCGTACGGGACCGGTGCGGACGGATCGCCGGGTGTGATCGGTTACGTGTACCTGACCGCAAATGTGCCGCCCATCCAGTACGGCTACAGCGGCCCGATCGACGTGTTGGTCGGGATGGCTCTGACGGGACATCTCACGGGCGCAACCATCGTCAACTACCGCGAGTCTCTCAGTAGCTCCCGTGGGGACTTTCTGAGGCGCGGCCGCCTCACGGAGCAGCTCGTCGGCAAGCACATTGGCGAGCGGTTCCAGGTGCGTAGGGACCTGGACGGTATCAGCGGCGCCTCGATATCGGCCACAGCGATGTTCCGCGGCATCCGTAATTCGGCCAGGCGAGTGGCTCTCTCCTACCTGCAACCCGGAGAGTCGACCGCATCAGCGTCGGCTGGGGCGCTCGAGGACCTCACCTGGTTGGAGATGATTTCGACCGGCTACATCCAAATGATGGCGATCGAGAGATATGGGGCGGGCTTGGATCTCTCGTTCGCGTATATGGGGGACGAAGCGCTCGGAGGCCTTCTGATGGGCCTGGTCAGGTATCAGGACATAAGCGAGCGGGTGGACGGTTTGGAGGGCGACGATCACGCGATGCTCGTCGGCATCGACGGTAGCGCCGTTGCGGGATTCCGCAGCAACGGATTCGCCGTCCGCCAAGGCGGGGAGGCTCATCCGGTTCCGAGCAGGCGGGTCACCTTCTTGGGAACCCCGTATGAGGGCAAGGCAGCCGACCAGGTCCAGTATACGCTGATCATGCGGATGGACAGCACGGTCGTTCTCGACGAGCCTTTCACGGTTGTCTACGACGACGGGACGAACCCTGAGTCCACCATGGAATACAGGGTTCCGGAAGAGGTGCTGGCGGCTGTCCGCGAACGCGCCGCCGCCGCCCGGGAATTGGTCGACGCGGAAACGGGCGCTGCGGAGTTGGGCGTGGAGGAGTCAACCGCCGTCGTGCCGGCGGTCTCCGCGAACGGATCGAACCCCGTCTCCACAGACGGATCGGTCGACGTCTCTGCAGGCGGATCAGCCGCCGTCCCGGTACCGGCCACCACGACTGATCCGGCCTCGGCGGAATCGGCGGATGGGATAGGGGCTCCTGGGGCGGTCACTGCTGAGCCGGTTACTTCGGAGCCAGCGGCAGGTGCGCCAACCGATGGGTCTGCCACGCCCCTTGAGCTGACCGTCCCAGAGGGAGTCCTCGATCTGTCGGTGGCGCCCTCCGACGTGCCAGCGGCCGATGACGCATCGACCGGGGCCCAGAGTATCCCCGGATTGGACTTTTCGAGCTTCGAGGATTTCGAGGACGAAACGGCTCTCTCTCAGTTGTTGCTCGAGACCCGGTGGGCTCCTGTGGTTCGCCTCATTCTCCTCTTGGGCCTCGTTCTATATGCCTTCTTCGCGAAGAGTGGACGGATAGGGGCCGTCACTCTGGGCGTGACGCTCGTCTATCTGGGATTCATCGACGGTGGTTTCCTCTCGGTCTCGCACATCACCAGTGGAATTATCGTGGGTCCGGGCGTCTATCTCCGGGATATGGCGCTGCTGATCATGATCGCGTTCACCGTGGTCACGACCCTTCTCTGGGGGCGGGTGTTCTGCGGATTTCTCTGTCCGTTCGGAGCCTTGCAGGACTTCATCACACGGATTGTGCCTCGCCGTTTTCAGCGGGCCCTTCCCCAGCGAATCCATGACCGAGCTATCTACCTCAAGTACGGAATTTTACTTCTGATCGTAGGCCTCGCCGCGTTGCCGGCCCAGATCGCGGTCTACCAATATTTCGAGCCCTTCGGGACGGTCTTCTACCTGAGTACGTCGCCTCTCTTGTTGAGTATCGCGGGTGGGTTTCTGGTGGCGTCGGCCGTGGTGCCGCGCTTCTACTGCCGGTACGCCTGCCCTCTGGGTGCAGCGTTGGGCGTCGCTTCCCTCCTGTCGTTCTTCCGGATTCGGCGCGTGGAGCAGTGCGAACCCTGCAAGGTGTGCGAAATCGCATGTCCCACTGGCGCGATCCGCGGACCCGAGATCGACTTCAAAGAGTGCGTCCGCTGTAACGTCTGCGAGACCAAGCTGTTGACGAAGGCGGGTGTGTGTCGACACGACATGGACGAGGTTCGATCTCGACTGGTCCAGTTAGAAACCGTGGCTCGGTAGGGGGCGCTATGTCAGACACACCCAATCGCAGCCTGCCCCGGCGCCAGGCTCTACGGATTACCGCAACGGTGGGTGTGTCGGCAGTACTCGGTGGGGGCCTGCTTCGGGCCGCACTGGAGCGTGTAGGGTTACACCGGGTGCGTCAGACCCGCACCCAGATGGGCACGCTGGTCACGATTTCCGCCGTTCATCCGAACGCCGAGGCCGCACGAATCATGGTGGCCGACACCTTCGATGAAATCGAGCGGCTCGAGAGCCTGCTGAGCCGTCATCGCGCGGGCACACCTGTATGGCGTCTCAACGAGACCGGGGTGCTCCGTGCTCCCCCGCCGGAGGTGCTCGACGTGGTCCAGAAGGGACTCGACTACTCGGCGCTGACGGCCGGTGCGTTCGATATGACCATCGCTCCTTTGCTCAACCTCTACAACTCGAGTTTTTCCGAGACGGGAGGGGCCCCTCCTCGAGAACAGATCCAGCGGGCCCTGGTCCTCGTCGGATCCGAGCGGGTCCAGGTGGGCCCGGGCGAGATCGCGTTCGAGAAGGCCGACATGGCAGTGACGCTCGACGGGATCGCCAAGGGATATATCGTGGACCGTGCCGTCGAGGTTCTTCGGAGGCGTGGCGCCGAGAGGGTGCTGGTCAACGCAGGGGGCGACATGGCGTCCGCCGGGGAGGCCCTCGGCGGGGACGCCTGGAGGATCGGCCTTCAGGACCCGCGGGTTCCGGATGGAAATCTTGGCGTCGTCCAGCTTCAAGGCGAATCTGTTGCCACTTCCGGTGACTACGTACAGTACCTCACGCCTGATATGAGCTTGCATCATATCATCGACCCTCGGACCGGATCGTCGCCCGGACATACGAGCGGCGTCTCCGTGGTGGCTCCGTCCGCGATGGCCGCGGACGCGTTGTCGACCGCTGCGCTGGTGCTGGGCCCGCGGGATGGAATGGAACTTCTCGACCGTCTCGAGGGAATCGAGGGGATGATCGTTACGAAGGACCAGGCGGTGCTGAGGTCGAGAGGGCTGGACCAGTACACGGCGTGAGGGAGAGCGGATGAGTGAGGTAGGACGGAGCGGAAGGATCCAGGGTGGATGGATCCGGGGCGGTGTTATGGCATTGGGGGTGATAGTCCTGGTGTGCGGGACCACCTCCGTCTCGGCTGCACAGAGGTTCGACCAGCGCTTCAGGGGCTCCCGTGGGTTTACTCCAGGCGTCGAGGGCGAGGGTTTTGCGGGCCCCGACGGGCGAGCCTTCACGTTCTGCCGGGTCGCCTACCGGCAGGTGCGTTCAGAGCCGCTGGGCACAGGTTGGACCACCGACTATCCGGATGCCGACCGCAACCTCATGCTCAGGGTCTCCCAACTCACGACCGTGCCGATCAGGACGAACTCAGGGGGGAACCCCGAGCATATCGTCGTGGAACTCACCGATGATGAGCTCTTTCAGTGCCCGTTCATCTTCATGTCAGACGTCGGGACGATAGGGATCAACCCGGACGAGGCGGAGAGGCTCCGCCAATATCTCCTGCGAGGAGGTTTTCTCTGGGTCGACGATTTCTGGGGCTCGCGGGCCTGGAGGTCATGGGTCCGAGAGTTCCAGAAAGTGCTTCCGGAGGACGAGTATCCGATCGAGGACGTTCAGCCCGGTAGTACGATCTTCAACGCCTTATATGTGGTGTACGACGTGCCCCAGGTACCGTCTATTCAACATTGGCGCCGGAGCGGAAGGGGCTCGTCGACATCGGAGCAGGGCTCCGACAGTGCCGTCCCGCACCTGAGAAGTATCCGGGACGAGCAAGGGCGGGTCATGGTCTTGATGTCGCACAACACCGATATCGCCGATGGCTGGGAGAGGGAGGGGGAGGACGTAGAGTTCTTCTACCTATTCTCCCCCAAGGCCTACGCGCTCGGGATCAACATCGTCCTATACGCGCTGACCCACTAAGTCTTGGCCTTGGCCCGGCGTTTGAGCTCTTCCTCGAACGCGACGATCTCGAACTCGTCCTCGAAACCCACCCGGTCGGGCGAAGGTAGGTAGGCGGTCAGGTCGACGCCGGCCAACTCGCGGTCAAAGGCGGCTTGATCCCGCTCGGACGCCGCCGCCTCCGAATCCGCGCTCGAATACACGACCTCGCCGATCTTGCCGTCCCCGAGTTTGAGCCGCTGCCGAACCGTCTCGCTGGCTACGAACTGCTTCCGAATGGCGGGGAACGAGAAACGAAGCGATCCTTCGCCCGCCTCCCCGGCCGACACGTCCGCGTCGAACTCGGCCGCCAGCTGGTGAAGAGCCGCTTCGACCGCCGATGGATCCACCATGCGATCCTTCATCCTCGCCTGCACGTGTGCCGTCGCCGCTTCGACCGTGACCGAGCCACGCCCGGCGAGTGCCTCCCGGTACACGAGTCCCAGGACTTGCCGTCGCACATTACGGGCCTCGCGTGCGCGGTTCTCGCGGCGGACACCCAGGACGCGGAGGAGCGGGATCGAGAAGAAGAGGACGCTGAAGACCACGGGGATGATGACCAGCCCCCAGAACGCAGCGGCGCCTCCGAGCCAGGCGAGCGAGGGGTAATACGTGGCGACTTGTGGAATGATGAACGCCGGTGCCGTGGCGGCTGCCACCAAGGTGAACCCGTTCATCCCGATGATGACGGCGTCATGCTTTTTCTCGTTGCCCGTAAGCTCCAGCGGATACTCCATTCGCATCCATGCCGGGTTGGGTTCTCGGACCTTAGTAGCCCCGTGGGCGCTCGTCATGAGCTCGGGAAAGGTGTAGACGAGTTCCCCATCCCTCGAAACATTGGGCTCTCCGGCGTACGATCCCAAGAGCCGTCCCATCTCATTTTCCGCGTCCGGCATGGCCAAGGCCGTATGCTCGACGAGTTCTGCCGTGGTGAGCGCCCCTTTTCGGGCACGGATGAGACGCAGCGTGCCACGGTCGAGCTGCTTCTGGGTCGGCTCCGGCCGGTCGGGCCCGAAGACGAACGCGAAGACCTTCTTGTAGAACGGGGGCCGGCTGTCCTTCTCGAGTGTGGCCTCCCAGCGGCGACCATAGTAGGGACTGCCAAGCCGCCAACGCGGCGTCCATATGTAGTACCAGAGCAAAAAATTCGATCCGGGAAAGAAACCACGATGGCGCCGCGGCCCGCGGAATCCGCTTCGGCGGCCGCCGCCTTTCGACTGAGACATCATTGCGACGAGCGCCAAAACGACAAGCACCACGAAGACCACGAAATAGATCACGAGCATCGCCACGATCCAGGCCTTGAATGCGCCGGTGAGTATCTTTTTCGCTGCGCTCTTGAGCCGTTGGATCGTGGGGATCCGATCCCGCCGGATCAGCTTGCGATCGAAGAGGTAGACCAACTCTCCCGACTCGGACACCTCGAGGTGCCCCTGGTGAGACTCCAGGAGGCTGTTGAGGGTGGCCTCGACTTGATCGCGTGGTAAGCCCACGCTGGAGACCACGTCTCCCAGCGTACCGCGGCCCCCCAGGGAACGGAGGGCTTTCAGCACATCGGGTTGGGCTTCGGCAGTAGCGACTGTGCTCACTCTGGTCTCATCTGAGGGTTCATGGTGGATCGAGAGGGCTGCCGGGCCGGTCTTCGGTCCTATATGAAAGCCCCAATCCTCCTAAGGAGATCCATATCGAAAAAGCACGCGATTGGCTAGATGGACCTTCCCACGACCCCACGGTCTGCTAGTTTAGCCAATGAACTTCTGTATCTCCGAACGCTCATTGGCACTGTTGGCCCGCCTCCCGAAATGGGGTGGCACGTGGCCCGCCTTGGTCTCTTGCACCGTCGGACTTCTCATGGCGGTGTCGCCCGCCGTTTCGCAGAACCAAACCTCAGGACCCACCCGCGAAAGCTGGTCCATCGGCTTGGCCGCCGGCGTTTTTAATTACGAACAGTCAGGAGACCAGAACTTCCCAATCATTGCCCTGAGGGCCGACCAGCCCTTATCGAGGTGGGTGCGTCTGGAGGCGAGCACGACCTACACCCGGCCCGAGATCCAAACCAACACCGCGGGGATGTTCGATCCTGACCTGCCTACTGAGCGCACTAATATTTTCACGGTCACATTGGGTCTTCAGTTTCGATATACCGTGGGTTGGGTGGAGCCCTACGGGGGGCTCTCGGCCGGATTTTTCGGACGCTACGATGAGGGCCCTGGCGCCAGCAGCGTTACGAGTTCGACCCTGCAGTTCCCACTCGGCATCCGGCTTTGGGCCACCGACAACATCGGGGTGCGGGGCGAGTACCGGTTCAACCTGGACAGTCACCAGTTTGTAACGTACAACGACACAGAACTCACCGCCGGCGTGTTTTGGACGTTTTGAGGTAGTTCCGAGGGCCGTTGTTCCCGGCTACCGATACAGATAGACTACAGACACAAGGATGTGCGAAGTGAGGGTCGCCGTCGGGTCCCTAGGGGTACCGATGGAGGAAAGTCCGAGCTCCGTAGAGCAGGGTGCCGGGTAACACCCGGGCGTCGGTTTCGGCCGGCGACGGAAAGTGCCACAGAAAGCAAACCGCCGATGGCCCTTTCGGGGGCACAGGCAAGGGTGAAAGGGTGCGGTAAGAGCGCACCGGGCCACCGGAGACGGGGGTCGCACGGTAAACCCCACTTGGAGCAAGGCCAAATAAGGGATGAGGAGTCGCTCGCTCCGCCTGAGTCCCGGGTAGGCCGCATGAGGCCGTCGGCAACGCCGGTCCCAGATAAATGACCCTCCCGCTGCTTCGGCGGAGGACAGAACTCGGCTTATTCCGCGCATCCGATGTTGCGCCCGTAGCTCAGCTGGATAGAGCGCTGCCCTCCGGAGGCAGAGGTCACAGGTTCGAATCCTGTCGGGCGTACTGAGTAAACGGGATGTTCAGGGAGGACGGCAGGGACGACGGTGGCGATGGAAGGGTCACCCGTTGTGGACTTCAGCAGTGTTGGATGAAGAATTGAGGTTGAGAAGGCTCAAGCAAGCCGAAACCGCACTGGACGAATTGAAGAACCGAGATCCCGGTGGTGACATCGTGCTCTGATAAGGGCTAGGTCTCACGAATCAATTCGCCCCAACCACGCCAGCGAGAGACGTCGAACTACGAGCCCTCTAACTCCGCTCCATTAGCCCAAACGATTTGACTGAGAAGGTTTCGTCCTCCCAAGTCCCGGCGACCCAGACAAGAGATCCTTCGGCCTCACGCAGTTGCTCAGGCACACCGGAGAGCGGGACGGGGGCTCCGCTCCGCTCCGGGTTCAGCTGCCAGCCGCCATCGACTTCCTGTAGTGTGCCCAGATAGGCCGTCATCCCGTCGACCGCTCGCAACTCGAAGGACTGAGCTTCGATTGTGCTCACATCTCTCGCATCCGTCGTCAGTTCCCCGCACACCGTCACGACCGTACCGCCCAACACCCGAATTTGGTTTTCCCTGTCTCCGGTGATGTACGCCTCCTCTCCACCGTCCAGACGCAGGATCGTGGCCGGCGCGAAATCCGTACCCACGGAAAAGATCTGACCTGTGAGGCACGACTCGGGCGGTGCCACGGACACAGATTGGCTAGCGGATCCCACCGAACACGATGCCGTGACAAGCAGGACGAGAAGAAGGTTCAGCCTCATTGGATACGGAAGATCCACATGCCTATTACGTCGGGCGGCTCGCCCCCGGACTGTGTCGCGAGTCGTATGCTGGTTGGTGCGTGCCCACCCAGTACGGCAATCTCTCTCGGTGGCTCCCACTCTAGGTAGGCAGTCGATCCGCCCCTGACGGAAAAGGTCTCGCTCGGCTCCGCGTCCGAGCTTGTGTAGGGCTGAAGCTGGGCATCCTCTACAAGTCCAAGGCTGATCCCGCCGAAGTCGAAGTACGTCAACGCGCTCGTTGTATTGGCGGACTGGGTCACCCCGGTACGACCATCAGAGTACAGGTTAAGACCAAACAGAGTCTGGATTAAGGCAAAGCTATCGGCGCCTGTCGTCGTGACTAAGTTCGCGTAGCCGGTCTCACCAGAACTCGTCAGGTCTCGCATCAGCGCAGCCTCGCCGCCACTGTAACCTGGACCATACAGATCGAGAATAAACCGGAGTAGCGTGGCCGGCACCCCGTAAACCGCCCTGGCGCTGTTCCCACAAACACCCGGGGGGTCTCTTTCCACCCAGGTACACCGCTCCGGTGCCCCTGCCACCTTCCCCGAGCTTGAATAACCAAAGTAAAATGCGGCATCTGACATTAGATCCCCATACCAACCAAGACCTTCGATGTATTCTGTCAGACCCAGGTTCTGGTTGGCTCCGCCATGGTTAAAAATCTCGTTGCCCACGAGCCACTCGGCCATGGTGGCTCCTCCTTCTATTTCCCACACTGCCTTAGATGCTGCGCCTAAAAGATCTGACTGAGTGATCTGAAGGATGTGGGTCGATTCGTGAGCGAGAAGAGCAGGATAGTAGTCGAGGGTAGCCGCCTGGGTTACTGCGCCGAAGTCGTATTCCCCAGCGGGGTCCGGAGCAAGACCGTAGAACAGCTCACCATGATTGCTTCTAGCGCAACCACTCGGAAGCATGAAGTCCGCATAGCTTACGTACCCCAATGCACTCCCTACCTTATTCACTTCTTTTGTCACCACCACAGTGACGCGATTGGCATTATCCAGGCCGAAGGTACCGGTGTACTGCTCCCCGTAGTATTCCTTGAGCTTAGGCAACGTTATGCCGCTGAAGGTCGCATCCAGGGTAGCGTACTGCGAAGCAGTGAAGGACGTAGCCACCGGATTATCCAGGTCCTCTACGTAAAATGCGGATGTGCCGATGTGTCGCACGACAGTGCTTAGGGTGTCGTACACCTCGCATGAATTTCCATGATTGATTGCTATGGTGTCACCCACGCTACGCTCTATTGTATCCGCCGCTTGGGCACCCATCATATCTCTCAGAGCGATTTCCTCTCTCACAACGGCTTCGTCCCGGTTCTGACGCCAGGCTTCCCACCTGCGAAGCTCTGCTTCTCTGTGCCTAAGCCAGATTGCATCTTGCTCGGGATCTATAGGCACCTGCTGCGTAAGAGCGGGGGTGGCCTCCGGCTGATAGCCAAATGCGATGATCGGAGCTTCGAAGTAGCCAACGTCTTCGCTGGCAATCAGGATGTCAGGTGCAGCCTCACCCGCTAGAGTGGTGCCCGCGATCGCAGTCTGACTGAGGGCAGTGAGCGAGGTCGCAGCCTCCGAACTCGAAAAGAAACCCATGATATACTTCTCTGAACCACTCCCGCCGTCGAGGTGGAAACACTCACCACCGGGCGCGTAGACGCCGGCGCCTAACTCTAGAGACACAACAGCTGCTGGCTTCACCCCGACGGTCGTTGTGGCGGTTTCGCTCGCTACTGTCACTACTAGATCCACCACGCGGGACGGCTTACAGACAAATGTAGGCACGGTGATCTGGAGCTCTGTTATACTGGCCGACGTGATCGACGCCGTCAGTCCATCAACCGTGACCTCGTTACTCGACGCGGTTGCACTAAAGCGTGTGCCGGTGATCGTGGCCGCGGCACCTTCAGTCCAGGTAACCGTGATCGCGTCCAGGGTTGGCGCCGTCAGATTGACCGTAATTTCAGCTGTTTCACTGGCCGAGCCACTCGTCGCGGTGACCGTGGCCGTACCGGCCGCGACCGCAGTCACGAGCCCGGCAGACGATACCGTAGCCACGGTATCGGCCGATGTGGCCCACGTCACCGTGGCACTCGCCATCGTCGCACCGTTCTGGTCTTTGACCGTGGCAGTGAGCTGTGTGGTGGCACCCGAAGAAAATAAGCTCAGGCTCGTTGCTGAGAGCGTGATCGAGGTCGCGACAAGCGTTGGCGTAGGCGTTGGCGTTGGCGTGGTCGGTGTAGTCGGTGAGGCAGTGGGTCCGGTCCCGCCGTCTCCACATGCGAGTAGCAAGAGTACAGCTATTAACGCGTGTGTCTTGGTCTTGAAACTGCGTGTAAACATTCGACCGTACCCGACTAAATGCACGTACCAACTCGCTTTCATATAGCGTGTTCGGCATACAGGGTATCCGTCATACAGCGTATCCGCCATGTAGCGTATCCACATTCGCAATGGGTTCTTGGTCACTGGGTGGCTGGGTGCCACCCTTACGCCACCGGCTAGTGGTGGCCGCAGCCTACTTTCCGGGTGTGCCCGATTCTCACCTTGCCCTAATAATTGACCGCTTCGATCCTGTCCTTCACATTATCTTGAGTGACGGGCAGTGTCGTGAATCCAGTTGGATTGGAGAGTGAAATGAGCAAGCGTATGGCGATGGTGTTTCTCTGCGTAACCGTAGCGCTCGGCGTCGTATCGACCGCGGCGGCGCAGGACAGAGCCTCCGAGGCTGAGTGGGAAGTCCCCAGAACACCCGACGGCCGCCCGGATCTTCAGGGGATCTGGACCAACCAGTCGATGACTCCGACCCAACGTCGAGGGGACCAGGGCCCGGTCTATACGCCCGAAGAGGTCGCCGAGATCGAACGAGGGTATGCGGACCGTGAGGCGAGTGCAGCCCAGGCGAGCGACCCGAATCGTCCGCCACCAGAACCCAAGAACACCATTTCTGTCGCGGACTCGTACAACGACGTCTATTTCCAGAGGGGTAACGGGGTGGCGGTCGTCTACGGAGAACCCAGGACTTCGCTCATCACCGTTCCGTCTAATGGCCGCATTCCCCCACGTACGCCCGAGGCTCGAGCGCGCAGAGCGGAGAGCCGGGAGGCCAGAGGGCAATTTGGCCAGTACGACCATCCGGAACTGAGACCACTCGCAGAACGCTGCCTCACTTCATACGGCTCCCCTGCCGGACCGCCCATGCTCCCGACCGGGCTTTACAACAGCAACTACATCATCGTACAGACGCCCGATCATGTGTTGATCATGACGGAGATGGTCCACGACGCGCGGATTATCCGGATAGGTGATGGCCCGAAGCTGCCCCCACACATTCGTCCCTGGATGGGAGACTCGTGGGGCCATTGGGAGGGCGATGTGCTCGTGGTAGAGACCACCAACATCCATCCGCTGCAGCCGTACTCCTCGGCAGAAATGAAGGTAACCGAGCGGTTCAGCCGGATGCGAGAGGATGCTGTCCTCTACGAGTTCATGGTCGACGATCCGTCGACCTACGCGGAGCCGTGGGGAGGACAGATCCCGATGACGACAATGCCCGACCAGATGTACGAGTACGCTTGTCAGGAGGGAAATTACGCACTCTCGGCCGTTTTGAGTGGTGCGCGTTATCAGGAGAGGATGGAGGCCGAGGAAGCGAATGACTCTCGGCGTGATTGAGAGCCTGCTGTAACACGACCTGAGAGACGCCCACCCGATCGTTCGGCGGTGGCCGTCTTTTGGATCTTCAGCCCAGCTACCCTTTTTGATATCGTAGCTGGCGGATTCATTCTGAGGTCTTTCTACCCACGGCCCCGCAGGCCACCGACTAGCATCAAAACCATCCCAGGTCGACAACGATGATCATCATGAAGTTCGGTGGGACCTCGCTAGGGACCGCGCCATCCATCCAGAACGTCTTCCGTATCGTCCGCGACCGTATTGACCTGGACCCTGTGCTCGTGGTCTCGGCGCATGCGGGCGTGACGAATTCCCTCGCTGAGATCGCGCGAACCGCCCCCGGTGGTGACGCCGACGTCTCCAAGATCGAGGACTTCCACCGCCGACTTCTGGACGGTCTCGACTTGCCGGTCGACCTCCTCGACGAACAGCTCGGCGAGATGGCCGACCTGGTGCGAGGGATGACGCTCGTGTCGGAGGCCAGTCCCAGGGTTCGGGATCTCCTGCTGAGTTTTGGCGAGCGGTGCTCGATGCGGCTCGTTGCAGCCTACTTCAACCAGCAAGGGATGGAGGCCCAGGCGGTCGATGCGTTCGAGGTCGGCTTACGCACTGACGGCAACTTCGGCCGCGCGCGACCTCTTGCCGACGATGGTCGGATCGCCGAGAACATGAGTAAGATCGAGGGTGTCCCGATTCTGACCGGCTTCCTCGGCCGTGGCCCCGACGGGAACATCACGACGCTAGGCCGAAATGGCTCCGACTTCTCGGCGGCTCTGTTCGGCAACGCGCTCGATGCCTCGGAGATTCAGATCTGGACCGACGTCGATGGGGTGATGACTGCCGATCCGCGGCTGGTGGAGTCTGCACGGCAGATCCCGACCATGAGCTTCCGCGAAGCAAGTGAGCTCGCCTACTACGGCGGCAAAGTACTCCACCCCGCGACGATCCTGCCGGCGATGGAGAAGTCCATCCCTGTGCGGGTCCTGAACACTAACAACGCCGACAACACCGGGACGGTCGTTTTGGCGACCTACGAGGAGTCCGGCGCCCCCGTCAGGGCCGTCGTGCACAAGGACGACATTCACCTGATCAACCTCGTGTCCCCACCGATGCTGCAACAGCACGGGTTCCTCGCAAAGGTGTTTGGCATCGCCGAGGCCCATGAGGTCGACGTCGACCTTGTCGCTACGTCCGAGGTCTCGATCACAATGACCGCGGATCGCGCTGACCATCTACCGTCGTTCTGTGACGAGCTTAACCAGTTGGGCGATGTGACGGTCGAGCCTGGCCATGCGCTGATTTGTGTCGTCGGCCAAGGGATCGCACACACTCATGGCATTGCGGCGCAAGTGTTGAGTACGCTGGCTGAAGCGGGGGTACATGTTCGAGTGATCAGTCAGGGGGCGATCAAGGTAAATATCGGTCTCGTGATCAACCAGGCCGACGTCCACGAGGCCGTCAATCGCTTACACTCCCATTTCTTTTAGCCGGTGCTTCATCGACCGGTGGTCGACCAGCGGCCGGCCAACGGGTCAGCCGCCTGTGACCGTGAACTTCTGCACGCGCCGCCCCGTGGAAGCCTCACCCACGTAGATGTTGCCCTGCGAATCCACGCTCATGCCGTGTGGCCGCAGGAACTGGCCGACCTGGCGACCGCCACGCCCGAACTCGCCAACGACTTCCAGATCGGATCGGCGGAGGACCCACACTTTGTGGTTCGTACCGTCCGCGAGGTAGAGCCACTCCTGGTCCGCATCGGGCGACAGCCCAACCACAAAAGCGGAGCCCGATGAGCGGGTTTCCGGAGCGATGATCTTTTCCGTCACGAACTCGCCGCTCTGCTGGAAGACCTGGATACGATTGCCGCGGCGATCGGCCACATAGATGAGTCCGTCGTTTGAGCCGATGAGGCCGTGAGGTGTGGAAAACTGCCGCGGAGCTGGGCCGTCCGGATCGCGGTTGGACCGGTACGTGTCGTCGGGCCGTTCCCCGTATGCACCCCAGTGACGTAAGTAGGCCCCCGTTTCGCCATCGAACACGATCACGCGGCGATTGCTGTATCCGTCGGAGATGAAAACCTCGTTCGTCGACGGATCCACCCAGATCCCCGACGGCCCCCCGAGAAGACTCTCGTCATTGCTGCCCCCGGTCACCTCGTACTCCCCTATCTGCATCACCAGCTCTCCGCTACGCGTGAACTTCATGACGCGGTGATGTCGAAACGTCCCGATCCACACGAAGTCGTTGTGGTCGATGAACAGTCCGTGCGCGTTTCTCGGGAACTCAGAGATGTCCTGTGTAGCAGGGTCACCCCACCCCTGGACCACGTTGCCCTGGGCGTCGAACTCGATCACGACGGGAGCCGGCACACAGCACGTGCCGAGCGGCGGATCCTGGACGGCCGAGATCTCCTCGGGCGTGAGCGTCTCGGGGAGATGGGTGACCCAAACGTGATCCTGCGCGTCCACGAAAACCGCGGTCACGGCACCCATGATCCACTTGTCGGGCATCTCGAGAGGCCACGACGGGTCGACCGTAAACGTCGGGACGTCACCGCTGGCATCGCGCGCGCGCGTTGCCTCACTATCCTCAGCCCCCGCGCATGAACCCAGGAAGGGTGCGGCGAACAGGATCACGCCGATCGGCAGAATTCTAGGCGATCTCTGCATTCTTCAATTCTCCGTGAGGGAGCCTCGTGGGATCGAGGAGGGTCCAAAGTGCCGACCGGCTCTGTGCCTGGCAATCCGCTCCCGCTTGGTCCCCGAACGGTTCTAACGCGCCTAGTTTTCCTTCTTGCGTCCGGCGTTCGAGTGCTTGAGGTGTTTCCAGGTGTCGCCGCGCCGGACCGCTAGAATCGTACTCGGCGAGACCTTCAGAAGCGTGGCCCAGTGTCCGGCCGCGTTGCGCCAGTAGCCCCGTTCATCGTCCCAGTCGTCCAAGACCTCTCGGACCTGTGTTTCCTCCAAGAGAGCGTGCGGCGACTTTTCCCCCTGGAGCCAGGGGTTATCGGACCAGCGCCTTCGTTCTTGGATGGGGCCCGGAGCCTTGGCGCCGGAGTGCCCGAGACAATAATGCCGGACCTGACTGGATGTATAGTCGGGGAAAATCTTGGCGATGTCGGTATAGAACCGACCCTCTTGAGCGAGGTCCCGCCACTTTACGATCAACGCTAGGGGGGGCTTTGGCATGACCTGTCTTTCGGTTGGGGTAGAGGTGGGCTGGGGCACCGGAAAGCCGATGCTACCTTACGGGAGAGTCACACACAAGCCTACATGTCAAACGTTGGCGGTTACGGTAAGGATCTAGCGTTCGCTGGGGTCACGGGCTATGCGCACTACTCCCCACCTCGTTGGCATCCAGTTGACCGGGCTGGTCCTGCCCCTCACTGTATCACTGACTCGTCAAAGGGCTCTGGCGTCGTGCTTTTCCAAACAGCGAACACCCGGAGGTTACCATGAAGCGCTTCTGTGCGTGCCTCTTTCTCAGCATGCTGGTTTCGCCCGTTGGGCAGGTTATTGCTCAGTCGCGTCCGGATGCTCCGGGCAGCCGCGAGCCTGTTCGCCTGACCACACCCCGCATCGCCCCGCTCCCCGAGTCCGAATGGACCGATCGGCACCGTGCGCTGGTCCGAGAGTATGCGCCGGACGGACGCGTGGGAAACGCCCTCTCGACACTGATGCACGTGCCAGAGCTCGCCGAGGCTGTCATGCGGTTTGACAGGTTCCTCGAGCAGGAATCAGCGTTGGAGCCACGTCATCGGTCGCTTCTTCTGCTTCGGACGGCGTGGCTGACGCACAACCAGTACCAATGGTCGGTGTTCGCATCGAACGGCCGTGCGGCCGGACTCACGGATGCAGAGCTGCGTCGCATCGCTGTGGGACCCGACGCCGATGGCTGGGACGACTTCGATGCCACGCACCTCCGTCTGGCCGACGAGCTCTATCGGAACTCTTACGTGTCCGACCAGACCTGGACGACGCTGGGGGTCCGCTACAACCTGCTCCAGATGATGGAAGCGGTGGCGAACGTCAACCAGTCCACGCTGCTCGCCATGATGTTGAATTCCCTGGGGGTACAGCCCAACGATTGGACGACCGACCGGTTGCCGACGGATGTTGCCTACCGTGTGGCGGTGCCGGAACGGGAGCCGCCGCTCGTCAATCCACGGATCGCGCCACTCGAAGGCAGAGGGATCAGGGTCACCCGGACGTTCGGCCGTCACCCCCGTCTGTCCGCGGTCCAAGGTGGAACGTACAACTTCGTGCTGGGCGCATCGCCTCTGACCGACCATGACCGCGAGTTGCTCATCCTTCGCATCGGCTGGAACTGCCAGGCCGAATACGAATGGGCGAAGCACGTCGGTAGTGTGGGTCGCGCGAGAGATCACGGGCTGGAACCACGGCTCATCGCCCAGGGACCCGGTGCCGATGGCTGGAGCCCGTTCTCGGTAACGCTGCTGATTTTGGCGGATGAGCTCTATCGTGACGCAGCGGTTTCGAACGAGACTTGGGATGCCATCACCGCCGACTTCGACACTCGCGAGACCATCTCGGCGCTGATGACCGTGAGCACGTATCGGCTCGTCTCTATGTCGCTCAACGCGTTCGGGGTACAGATCCTGGAAACTGACGAGGGGCTGCCGGACATTCCCTAGAAGGCTATAGTTTGGCCGTGTGGTGATGTACCGTTGGGGCACCGGATGAAGGGAAGAGATGAGCGGACGTGACTGGTTTCTGACGTTCGTGACGAGAATCCAGGGTGAGGAGCTCTATCTCCGAGAGTGGCTCGAGTACCACCTCTTGGTCGGGGTCGAACACTTCTTTCTGTACGACATGGACATTGGGCAGGGTCAGGCCGGCATCCTCGAGCCCTACGAGGACGCGGGGGTCGTGACCCGCATTCCGTGGTCCCAATACGAAGGGACGCGCTTGGACCGGAAGAGAGCCTGGTTTCGCCACAACAAGAGTTCGCTGGCGCATCGGCACTTCGCGCGCCACTTCCGCAGCCGTGTGTGTTGGGCGCTGAAGATCGACGGTGACGAGTTTCTCTACCCACTGGTGGGCGACGACGTGATCGGGCCGGTCCGGGCGTTCGACCGCAGCCGGACTCGCGGCATTTGTATGCCACGTTTCAACTTCGGCGACAGTGGGCACGAGCGGCGACCATCAGGGCTTGTCATCGAGAGCTATCTGAAGCGCGAAGCGGCACGGTCGAGCCAAAAGGAGATGGGGAACGGCGAAAAGCTGTCCGGCAACCACTTCCGCAGGGGCGCCCATCGGTGGTCGCACGGCCTCCACAAGCGTGGGACACTCGTGTCACCCGACCATGTGGAGACGCTCCGAATCAACCACTACTTCAGCAAGTCCTTCGAGGAATTCCAGACCCGCCAGAACGACAACTACCTACGGCGTCAGACCCGTGAGCAGTTCGAGCTCCGGAACCACGGGCGCAACGATGTGGTCGACGATGGAATGCTGCGATTTGCTCCAGCGGTCCGGAGCGCGCTCGGCTTGCCGTAACCGGCGTAACTAGTTGAACGTCTCCGCGAGACGAATCTCCGCGGTCTCCTGGAACCGCGTGTCGGGCGGTTCGAAGAGCGGTAGCTCCAGCGCCCGCTCAAATTGGACTCGGGCTTCTTCCATCCGCTTGCGGTTCAAATACATGCTCCCGAGGTCCAGATGGAACAGGATATAATCGGGCCTCAACTCCACGGCGCGCTTGAGGTAGCGCTCGGCGTCCTCCCAAGTGGTCAAGTTCATGACGCCTGCCCCGAGGAACGTCCTCGCCACAAAACGCTCAATGAAGGAAAGCTTCTGCACCCTGTAGTTCAGAAGACCAAGGGCGTGGTGGGCACCGGCGTGTAGGGAATCCTTCGCCAAGACCTGGTGGGCCAGGTCGTATACCTCCTGAGCGAGTTCCGATGCTTCTTTGGCCCCTGCCTGGAGTGCTAGGAGACCCTTGGCCGTCAACAGCCAATACAGCCCGTCCAGAATCTCTGGTTCGACTTCGGTGGCCCGACGAGCGTAGGACTCCGCGGTCTTGTACCACTGATCTCGTATCTGCTTCCCACGGGATAGGAGCCCGTAAGCGATCGCCGAGCGCGCCGCGCCCCATAACCCTTCGTAGTTCTCCGGATACTCGTCGACGACGTCCTCGAAGAGTTGAAGCGATTCTATGACCTGGTCATCGCGGAAGAGGAGGTGCGCCTCAGAGATCCTGGGGTCGGGTGTGTGTGTGTCCGTAGTCGCTTGGGGGTCCGGCCCTGGGATTACCCGAGAAGCAGTATTGGTCTGTGGCCCGATTTCCCTCGCGGCAAGGGGCTGGACCACCAACTGGGCGACGAATAGGATGGCGCCCGGTATCCAGAAAAAAAGTCGTCTGGACGAGATATTCACGATACGCGCTGCCTACGGGTCGGTTGAGATCAAGTGGACAGGGAATTCTCGTTCCGGATGTGGCAAGCCGCAAGCGGGGCGCACTTATGGGTTGACACGTGGCGATCGGTGTCGAACCCTCACCCTGCGCGCGAAAGGAGCTCCTCGGGAACGATCATGGATTGGAACTACACGGCAGTAGGCGATCTCTTGACCGTCGATCACACCCTCGACGACGATACGCTCACCGAATCCCGTCCTTGCTCGGCCCCGATCATCGAAGAGGCTCACGGCGATCTCGAGGCGCTCACCGTTTCCATACTGAAGGAGAACATCACCAATCCTGGGGGGATCGTTCTTTCAGCCTCCGGCGGTTTCGACTCTCGACTCTTGCTGGCGGCCCTGCTGCATCTCGGGATCAGGCCCCGGCTCCTGGTTTGTGGTCCAAGGGGCAACTTCGACCGAGACGTGGTGGAGCAAATCGGAAAGAGACTGTCCCTGGAGGTGATAGCGGTCGAACTCAGCGCGCAGGACTATGTGGATCACGCGGAGCGGATCGTCGAGGTAACCGGCGGGACCAAGGCCGCCAGGCACTGGCATACGTTTTTATACCCGCTGAAGGCAGGACTCGACACCGACTGCAACATCGTGGTGGGGGCTAATGGTGAGTCCATGCGATCCTACTACTTCGATCGCGGGCTCGTCTCCCATGCTACAACAGCCCTCCCGAGAAAGCCGCTGTTGAAGAGGTTTTGGAGCGTGAAAGCCAAGAACCCGTTCTACCCGGATCAGCTCGAGGGCCTGAGCCAGCCGGTTCGTGATGACCTGGCCGGGCGAGGTTCACGCCGCAGGATCGATCGTTTGGTGGCGGCTAGCCGGGGCAATGACTTTCAGTCGAGTCTCGACCACTTCTACTATCACCAGCGTGTCAGGAATTTTATCGGCAACGGCCTAAAGCTCTACCGCCAGTTTGGTGAAGTGGTTGCCCCCATGACCGACGTGAGGTGGGTCACCGTCGCCAAGTCGTTGCCGCGCGCACAGAAGCTTGGCTCGCGCTGGCACCGCCACGCGATCAACAACCTTTGCCCTGAGCTGCTTTCATTTCCTGAGCCGGGTACCGGTCGACCGATGGCGGTCGATCCAGGGCTGTTGTACTGGATGAAGAAGCTTGGCGGCGGGCCTCCTTATGCGGATTACGCCAACTGGTTCCGATCGCCCGGTTTCGTGGACATGGTCATGGATCGACGCAACTCGATTCGCGAGCTGATGAGTCCCGACCTGGTGGAGAGCATGATGAAATCCGGCAATGTTCGGCAAATCTCCCCGATCGCTGCGCTGGCTGTATACGCGTCTGGTCAGTTGGACGGACCGTATCCGAACATCTCTAGGTCCGGCCGATAGAGTTCGGCCACCCGTTCCCGAAGGGTCGCGTCGTAGAGCGCCTGCCAGTCGTCTCCTCCGGCCGTCCGCGCGTGCCAGGGAAGTGGAATCGTTCGGCCCAAGGTATGCTCGACTTCCTCCCATACTTCCGGGAGATCTTCCAGGCGGAGCCACCGCACGGACTGTTTCCGTCCTTCGGCCAAGGCGGCCCGGTCGGCTGATGCGGTCGGTCCAGTCTTTAACAACCGTGGCGTCAGGTAGTGCGTCCGGCCGAGGCGAAGGAGGGTTCGCATCGCCCGTCCCGTCCAAGGAACCCTAGACGTGATCGGGCTCGCGTCCTGCAGTACATCGATTTGCAGGCGGAAGTGACTGTTCCCGTCGCGGACGCCTGGCAGCAAGTCCACGAACTCCGCGAAATCGAGGTCGGCCAGGCGCCGTGCCCCCGTGCTCGGTCGGCAAGGCCACGCCCCTAGTTCACGGAGCAGGTGGCGCTGGCACGGCTCCAGGCCGCCATTTCGCTCCAGGGCCTCGGTCGCATCGCGGCACTTGTTGCGAAAGCATGAGGCCGTGCGGGACCAGGGGTCGCGGACCAGCAGAAAGCGTGGCCAGTCTTCGTCTTGGGCCGGCGGGCGAAAGGACGGTTGCGGATATACGCGGAGCGCCGGAAAGCTTGCCTCGAGAGCGTCGAGGAGGGAGCGGGACGCGACCTTGTGATTCCAGAAGAACAGGAACCTTGGCTCGGATGTATGGACAGCGATCGCCATCACGGCATCCATCGATCGCTGAACATGCGCATCAGCACCGTCGTGTTTCGGCTCTCGGGGTCGGCCCCACCTCGATTGTGGGCCCCCAGACGACTGGCCCGATAGATGCATCTTCCGAAGTATCGGGGAAAGCTCCCGGGTTTTCCCGGAACGATCAATTTTGGCACCCGGCAGTGAGCCGCGAACCAGGTGTCGTCTTCCAGCCAAGCGGCATCGGGGGCGCCCTGGAGATCCGCCAGACGATCGAGATCGAAAAGACGTGGGCGAACCATCACCCCTCCGTAACCATGAAGAATATCTACCGCCAACGGGTGCCGCAGGCGCGAGCCGCGAAGTGACACACCACGTCCGAATCTCAGGCCGTCGACAGTACGGCCAATGAGCCCCCTTCGACGGTCGACACGGTCGAGCGGAACGATCAGGCCGTAACATCCGACCGCGGCGTCTGGATGTCGAACGGAGGCCGCGAGGAGATCCTCGAGCAGCGTCGGTCGGTAGATGCGGTCGTCGTCCACGGCGACGATGCGCTGGTTCGGATCACTGTCGATCAGTGCGGGGAGGATCTTGGTTGCCGGTCCCCAGTCGGGGCACTCCACGATCTGTATGACCTCGAGCTTCTGGAGTTCTTCCGGGACGGAGTACTCGACCTGTTCGCGGCGACTGTGCTTGGGCAGATGAAGCAGGATCTTTCTTGGGGGCACGGTCTGAAGCAGCAAGCTCTTGAGTGTCGGCAACAGGAACGGCAGCCGGCTCGGAATCGTCGTGAGTCCAACGATGAGATCCGAACGCTCTGTCGCGGCAGCAGTGGCATCGAGGTCCCGTAGCTCGTGCCGTCCTAACGTGAGCTCATACAGGATCTCGCGGGCGGGTTGCCGACCCTCCAAGCGGCAAAACAGACCGTATCCGGCGATGCTGAGCATGCCCGCCACTAACAGAGTCGGAAGCAAAGCCGTTCCGAAGACCTGCTCAGGCGCTCATCAAAGAAGGGAGGGCGTCAAGGTTCTTCAAAGTGATATCCGAAGTGCTCGATGTGCTGGCGATACTTCTTCGCGACGAGTTCGCGCGTCCGATCATCGTAGTAGGTCGTGTAGTGATTCCGCTCCGGCCGGCTTTTTGTTTTCAGGGACGGGAGTTCCGAGTGAGGCAGTCCGATCCGTTCACAGACCGATGCGTAGTCGCTCTGAAGGTTTTCGTAGCGGATCAGGAAATCGAGTCCCACAGAACCCGAACGATCGAAATAGAACCGCCCGTTTGGCGGATAATAGTTCAACATGTAAGCCACGAAGAAGTCGAACGTGACGTCCTCCAGCTTCCAGAAGATTCGGGCCACATTGGCGCCAAGGGCGAACACATTTCTCCGAACTCGGAGGGGATACTTCCAGAAGCGCCTCAGGCTCCCTCCAACGGTCGCCCGAAAGGGCTGCCAATCCACGTCGCGGGTCGCCCAGTAGTACTGGGACACCACCAGATCCCACGGGTTACGAACGATCGCGAACTTGAAATAGGTGTCCCACAGAGGTTGGCCGAGGCGCTTCCGGACCGCGGGCAGGGTCGAGTGACGGAGGTACCCCCGCTGCTTTGTTCCCGGGTGGTCGTACTCCTCTTCGTCCCAGAGAGGGTCGAAGGCGGTAATCGGCGTGACGATGTCGTCGTCTCCGCAATGCTGCGCGAGTGCAACTTCTACACTCGTGCCGGCCACCTTCCGAGGCTTGAGGAATATGAAGCTATGGCGGTGAGAGATGATCATGGCTGGACGGCCAACCGGAGTTAGGTCGAAGGAGCGCATATTGGAGTTACCCCGGAAAAATAGCAACTTGGTTAGCTATGATGATCTTGATGTCTAACCGCACCGGCTCCGTACACGCGAGATGACCTCACAACGGGGCGTGCCCACCGATGGGCCTACCGTCGATCTCGTGTACGCCTGGGTCGACGGAGACGATCCCGACCTGCAGACGGACATGCGCCGATACGCTTCCCTCCCGGGCGACCTCAACCCGGAGCGGACGCGAGACCTGTACGATCTGTTGCGGTACAGCCTCCGGTCGGTGGCCATGTTTGCGGGGTGGATCAAGAACGTCCACATCATCACGCGTCGCCCGCAGGTCCCGGCGTGGCTGGACCTGAACAATCCGAGGATCAACGTCGTCCACCACGACGAACTGAGCGGCTTCGCCCCCTACCTGCCGACGTTCAACTCTACGGCCATCGAGAGCTTCGTTCATGCGGTCCCCGGTCTCTCGGACCACTTCCTCTACCTCAACGACGACTTTCTCTTCGGGGCTCCCACTGTCCGGGAGGATTTCTTGACGGCCGCGGGCAAACAGAGGGTGTTCGGAACCTACTTCGGGATTTGGCTTCCCTTTCGGGTCTATCGAAAACGGTGGAAGTTCTTCAACACCGTACACTTGGAGCACTGTCCGAGATTCGTCTATAAACCGTTTTGGGAGGCCATGTTGAAGGCCAATCCAGAAGCGTTACATCGGACTCGTAGTAGCCGCTTCCGCGCCGGATCGGACCTCCGCATGGATCGACTCTACCGGATGTGGATGCTAGGGCCGCAGAGGCGCCACGCCGAGGCCGTGAAGGCTCGCGCGCTGCTTCAATACCACCGTTTTCACCGGATCGATAATACCCGGGAAGAGCAGGCTCTGGCTTTGGACGCATTAGTGGAGATGCAGCCCAAGTTCTATTGTCTCAACGACGACCAGGGACCGGATCCCGATGCCTGGGTGTGCGACCGCGTGCGGGAGTTCCTGGACGCGTATTACCCCGACGCCTCCGAATTCGAGCGACAAGAATGATTGGAGTGTCAGGACCTGGAATCAGTGCGGCGAACGTCAGCGTAGTCATCCTGAACTGGAATCGGCCGTTGTGGTTACGCCGTGTGATCTTGCCGTTGCTCGCTCGGCATTCTCTCATCGATGAAGTCCACGTTTCTCACGGCCGTGAGAGGACGTGTTTTTCGTTCAAGAGCCGGCGCTGCGAAATCATCCACCGTCACGACTGGGATCTCAACGATCGTTACGGGCTCGCTCTACGTTTTGTCGCGGCGAGGGAGGCGAGAAACGACGCGGTGTTGATCCTCGATGACGACCTGGTGGTGCCCGGGCGCTCGATCACCGCGCTGAAGGCGTCTTTCGACGACGCGCCAGACACGCTTCACGGGATCTTTGGACGTCGTATCAGCCCGGCCTACGAATACTCGTACGAAGGATACGAGCGGGGGGAGACACCGGTCGTCCTGACTCGCTGCCTCATGATGCACCGCTCTTACGCGGACGTATTCCTCGCAGCGGAACCATCCGCGGCGGAGCTCATCACGCGAGGTTCACCCAAGTGGAACGGGGAGGATATCTTCCTCTCTCTTCTGTCCATTCGGGAGACGGGTGCGTTACCCCGTGCGTACGACCTACCCTTCAAGAACGTGTGGCGGATGCATCGCGGCAGCATTTCCCGGACTGACGTACCGGACGGTGACCCGAAGAAGATGGCCCACCGGCCCTATCGCTCCTGGTTCACGCGTGAGGCCGTCCAACTGCTCGGAGTCCAGGCCCAGATCGACGACTACTTGAGTAAATCGAACGTCACTTGAGGGGCTAAGGCGCTTCGTTTCGACCGGGAGACGGTCAAGCTCCGACGGCTGCGTCCTTCTCCGACTGAGCGCGACAGAGTGAGTGAAAAGCTCCACGCCGTTCGATCAACTCACTCCAAGTGCCTCGCTCGACGATGCGACCGCTCTCGAATACGAGGATGAGGTCGGCATCTCGTATGGTCGACAGTCTATGCGCGATAACGATGAGGGTGTGCCCCGCCAGCCGCCGCTTGATCGCGTCGGCCACGTTCTGCTCGATCAAGCTGTCGAGGGCGGAGGTCGCTTCGTCGAGAATCACGATGTCCGGATCTCGCAAGAGCGCTCGTGCGAGCGCGATGCGCTGTCGCTGTCCCCCGGATAGGCGAACTCCCCTGTCACCCACCTCCGTGTCGAGGCCGCCCGAACTCTCATCGAGGAGGTCGTCCAGTTGGACATCGGAGAGCGCCCGGGCCAGTTCTTCGTCCGGCACCTTCCTCCCGAGCCCGAACGTCAGATTGTCACGCAAGGATTGGTTCAACAACCAGACGTCCTGGCTGACGATCGACATGCCGGAATGCAGCGACGGGAGCGAGTACTCCCGGATATCGGTACCGTCCAGAAAGATGGTGCCCGGTGCGCAGTCGTAGAAACGCGCGAGGAGATCGACAAACGTCGTCTTACCCGCTCCACTCGAGCCGACGACCGCGGTGACTTTGCCGGCGGGGATGGTTGCACTCAGGTCGTGGAGCACCTCGCTCGCTTGTGCGTAGCTGAAATCGAGGTGGGAGACCTCGATTTCGTGCGCGATCCCTCGGAAGGTCTTCTCACCGGAGGGCACGATAAACTTGCCCTCGTCGGAGAAGAGCCCCGCCACGGCCTCCAAACGAGGAAGTTCCTCGGAAACGCGAAGGCTGAACTGGCTGATCATTTTATAGTCACGAAGGGCCTGCTGAAGTGGGAGGAGAAAAGCAGCAAAAATCGCCAGTTCGGCCGGCTGAAAATCCCCACTCACGAGAATGAACACGCCCTGCACAAGGAGCATCGCGACGAGGATCATGATTTCCTCGATGGGATAACGAATGGCGATCGCCTTATCGCGCCGCACCGCCACACTTTCCCCTTGCTGGAGGACTGTCTCGTACATCTCGGTAGCGGCCCGTTCCTGTGAATATGCCTTAACGAGAGGGATCGCCCCCAGGATGTCCAGGATCTGTGTGCGTATCTGTCGGTCTACCTCGACCCCTTCCTCCGAGATGCGTTTCACCGCCCGGTTGATCGCCGCCACCAAACCCTGCACCAATGGCAGTGTCACGAGGAAGGCGACGGAAAGTGGGATCGAGATCGCCATCATCACGCCGGCCTTTGCCAGCAATGAGACAACGAAACGGAAGAGCTCCTGAACCGCGACCAGAAGCCCGAGCACCGAGCTGGACCAACCGATCTCCGCGTCGATTCTGCCGATCGCCTGGCGGTCGAAATACTGGCGCCCGAACGTCAGGACCCGGCCGAACGTATCCTGGCTGACCTTGACCCGGTACCGCTCGTTGCGCACCATCACGAAGCGCCGGGCCGCGTACTGGACTCCTTGCTTACCTATACGCCCAAGAATGATCAGGGCGACGATACAGATCACCAGATAGGCGGGTCGTGCCGACTCATCTAGACCGGCTGGGACGAGCGCGGTGATCCATCCGAACCATCTCGACGTCTCCAGGAAATCGAAGGAATTATCAATAACCGCATCGGTGAGCGGGAGGAGCAGTGAGAAGGAGACCAATTCGAACGCAGCAGCGATAAGGATCAAGAAGATCGGCAGAGCCAGGTGCCACACCTTGCCGTCAACCACATGCCAGTAGTGGCGGAGGACGCCCGTGGGCGTCGCTCGTGTCTCTTTTTCCGGTGCAGTCATCCGATCGCCGGACCTCTTGGTGGTACTGAAATGCCTTGCCCGGTTGAGTATAGCACTGGCCGACGGCGTGAACGACCGGGATTCGGGCGTTGCTTCAGTAAGGGCTGTCTCTGAGATTCCAAGCTGACCGCCTTCAGGAGGCCGATCTGACGGCCTTCAGCACCCCAATGAACCAGAGGAGCTTGTGCGAGGGACTTCCTATACGATCGTGAGGGCGAGGTATGTCTGACGGGGGTGACCAGGGGCGCCCTAAAGTTTTCTGCGTGGGCTTCAGCAAGACCGGCACGACCACGCTGCACCGGATCTTGGGCGATCAACTCTCGTATCGTTCGGCACACAAACCGGGGTGGACCGACTGGTCGATCACCAGGAATCGGTATCAACTGGACCGATTCGAGGCGTTCACCGATGGCGAATGTGCCGCGATCAGAAATCTGGACGATCTCTATCCCGAGGCTCTTTTCGTCCTCAACACGAGACCACTGAAGCACTGGGTGCTCAGTCGACACAAAGCGGTCGAGCGATCCCGGACGGGCGTTCGATGGGCCCTCACCAAGTACGTTCCGCTCGGGTTTGTCGCCCGGATCATCAACTGGTGGGTCCTCGACAACCGTGAGCGAGCGGTGATGCGCTGGATCCGGATCCGGAATTCATATCACGAACACGTGATTCGCTATTTCAGTGACCGGAGCGGTAAGCTTCTCGTCATGAATATTGAGGAGGCCGACTTCGGAGTGCAGTTGGCACGATTCCTCGGCGCTGATGAGGGCTCCATATCACCGACCCTGGCGAATCGGGACGGAGGCGATACGATGACCGGGACCATTCTCGACGCGATCGGCGAGAGGGTTGGAAAACAGACGAGTGACCAGGATATCGAGGCCTTCTTCTCGTCGCACGGCCTGGACGGGCACGGCGACACTCTCACGTTTTTCGAATCACCCCGGTCTGGTTTGTCTCGAAGTGCCTCCGACTACTGTCTGATCATTCTGCCCTTCTTGAGACCTCTGTTTCGATGGATCTACACCGTGCTCGTGGCGTTCAGATCCAAGGCTCGCAGCGTCCTGTCGAACTGGCTGGTCGATTCGCTCATCCGATTCTTCAGGAGCGAATCGGACATGCATTATTTCACCACGGTGCGTCAACTGGGCGGCGGCTTTAAGTGACCTCTTCTCTTGAGATCACCCAGGTAGAGGGGCGGCGGGGTACATCGCGTTTTGTGGACGCCGCCTGGAGCGTGCACGACCAACCTGTTTCTTCCGGCTGGATCCCGCCCCTTCGGGCCCTCGTGCGGGATGGCCTGGATCAGGGTGGAAACCCGTTCTATCAGCAGGCGGAGCGGGCACTCTTCATCGCCCAGCGTAATGGCCGGGTTGTCGGGAGGGTGGCCGCGATCGAGAACCGATCGCACAACGACCACCACGAGGATCGAGTCGGGTTCTTCGGCTTTTTCGATTGTCGTGACGATCAGGAGGCCGCGAACGGGCTCTTCGATCGGGCCGAGGAGTGGCTCGGAGGCCGGGGGATGACCTCGGCGCGTGGTCCCGTAAGTCCGTCGATGAACCATGAGTGCGGTGTGCTCGTCGACGGGTTCGACCACCCGCCGGTGATCATGACGGCCTGGAATCCGACCTATTACGACTCTTTGATCGGGCGGGCGGGTTATGCTCCCGCCCGAGATCTCCTCGGATACTATTTGCCTGCCGACGACCAGTTCGCGGTTCCGGATCGGGTACGTCGGCTTGCGGAGCGAACGCTCGAGAGGAGCCACCTCGTGTTTCGGGCGTGGGATTTAGCCGACCTGAAAGAGACGGCGAGAGATGCCTTCGACCTCTACTGTGACGCGTGGGGCGGGAACTGGGGTTTCGTCCCCCCGTCATGGGAGGAATTCTGGCACCTGGCCAAGGACCTCAAGTCTGTGCTGCATCCTGATTTCGCATTCATAGCGGAGCTCGAAGGAAAGACGGTGGGGTTCATCATGATCGCACGTGACATGAACCGAGTGCTTCGGCAGATACCGTCGGGACGGCTTTGGCCTTGGAATATCGCCCGTCTCCTGTTGGGGCTCCCCAAAGTCCTGAGCGGGCGGATCGTGCTATTGGGCCTCAGACCAGAATACCGGAACCGGGGGTTTTTCCCGCTTTTTGCCTTCGAGGTGGCTCGGCGTGCGGAGAAAATCGGGGCCGAAGGGGCTGAAGCCTCGTGGATTCTCGAGGACAACGAGTCGCTTGTTGCACCCCTTGAGGCGATGAACCTGGAGCCCTACAAGCGTTGGCGCATTTACGAGAAGTCACTCGCCATGATTCCGGGGTCATGATTCCGCGCGTCATTCATCAGACCTGGAAGGACCAGGACGTTCCCGCCCGGTTCCTCGATGCTCAGCGCAGTTGGCAGGATGCCCACCCCGACTGGGAGTACCGCTTCTGGACGGACGAGGACCTGGCCGCACTCGTTCGGGAGCGGGCGCCCGAACTCGTCCCCTTGTATGAGAGCTATCCCGAGGCCATTCAGCGAGTCGACGCCGCCCGGTATGTGATCCTGAGAGAATTCGGAGGGGTTTATGCGGATCTGGACCTGCATTGCCTCCGCGCCATCGACTCTCTTCTCGAGACTGAGGTGGTGCTTCCGCGGACGACGCCGTTTGGCGTGTCGAACCAGTTCATGCTCTCCGTAAAAGGGCACCCACTGTTCCACCATGCCGTTGCTTCCCTTCCACGCGCCTACCGAAAGTGGGGTAGGGTGTGGCCGCGACACCTTCGGGTCCTCACCACGGCGGGTCCCCTCTTCCTGACCGGGAGGGTGCGAGAGTACGGCGTGACGGAAGGCATGAGAATTCTTTCGCTGGACGAGCACGGCCACGGTGACCCGGAGGTCGCCTACGTGGCACACCTTCGCGGTAATACATGGGCGGCTTGGGACACCCACGTGATCAACTTCCTACACGAGAACTGGAAGTGGCTCACGGCGGGCGCCGCGGTCTCAGCAGTGCTGCTGGCGAGATTCCTTTGACTTCAACAGCTTTCCCGTCACACATGACGCGCCTAAATCGTTTCTTATTGGGTTATTCCATCCACAGCCGGATTCAAGGTGTCTGAACTCAAGTCCCAGGTGGCTGAGCGCGCATTCGATGTGCTGAGTAAGGCCTATGAGTTCCATGCGGCCGACGACGCCAGAAGAGAAGGGATCTACCCCTACTTCAAGCCCTTCGACTACCACGACGGACCCGAGGGGGTAATCGACGGCAAACGGGTGACGATGTTCGGTTCCAACAACTACCTGGGGCTGACGACACACCCGAAGGTTCAGGAGGCGGCCGCCGCCGCTATCAGCAGTTTCGGAACGAGCATGACGGGGTCTCCCTTCGTGAATGGCTCGATCCGGCTGCATGGTGAATTCGAGGAAAAAATCGCCGACTTCTATGGGCGAGAGTCGGCCCTCGTCTTCACCACTGGGTACCAGGTGAACCTCGCCTTGGGCTCCGCCCTGCTCGGTGCGGAAAACAGCGTCGCGGTGGTCGACCGAAGCGTGCATGCGTCGATCTACGATGGAGTACGCCTGGGCCAGGCCGCGGGCGGGCGTATGGTCCGGTTCAGACACAACTCGGCGGTTTCCCTGGAGCGCGCGCTCTCCAAGCTCGCAGACAATGAATCCGCACTCGTGATGACGGATGGCGTCTTCAGCGCCGAGGGTGATATCGCGAAGCTCGACGAGTTGATCCCGGTGGTCCATAAGTATGGCGCGAGATTCTTTCTGGACGACGCGCACGCTCTCGGGGTGATCGGACCGGGAGGGCGCGGGACGGCACACCACTTCGGATTGGAGGAGGACGTCGACCTCGTCGGGGGCACCTTCAGCAAGTCGCTGGCCAGCGTCGGCGGGTATCTCGTCGGGGAGCGGAAGGTACTGGACTACATAAGACACTTTGCACCTTCATTCATGTTTGCGGCCAGTGGTGCACCATCCTGTACCGCCGCCGCGATGGCCGCGTTCGACGTCATGCAGGAAGAGACCTGGCGGCTTGAAAAGTTGAGGGAGAACTACACCTACATGAAGGGTGAGTTGGCTGGGATGGGCTTCGAGTTGAGTGACTCGGAGAGTGCCGTAATCGCGATCTTCGTTCGTGATAATGAGCGGACGCTGGAGTTCTGGAGGATGCTGTTGGAGGATTATTCGGTGTACACCAATCCGTTTATCTCTCCGGGTGTGCGGCCCCGGCACTCTCTGCTGCGCACCAGCTACATGGCTACCCACGAACGCGAGCATCTCGATCGGGGCCTCGAAGCCCTCCGAAGCGCCGGTAAGGCGCTCGCGGTGATCTGAAGCGTCGTCTCTGTGCGGATTTTGCTGACCGGGGCCTCGGGATTCCTTGGCTCGCACATTGCCGAACAGCTCGATCAGCAAGGTGCCGATGTTCGTGCGCTGGTTCGGCCGACGAGTGACACCCGATTTCTAGAAGGTCTCGAGCATGTGACACTTGTGGCCGGGGCTCTGAGCGACAAGGACAGCTTACTCGCGGCCGTGGAAGGTGTGGATGGAATTATCCACGCGGCTGGCTTGGTGAAGGCCCGGCGTCCGGCCGATTTTCACCGGACGAACGGCCAAGGGACAGGCAACCTGCTCGATGCTGCGAAACAAAATGCTCAGGGTATCCAGCGCCTCGTGTTGGTTTCGTCGCTGGCGGTGATGGGGCCTAGTGAAGACGGACGTCCTCTCCCGGCTGATGCGCCTCCCAATCCCGTCACCCACTATGGGCGGAGCAAACTGGCCGCAGAACAAGCCGCGCGGGCGGAGGCCGACTCGCTTCCCATCACGATCATCAGGCCACCCATAATCTACGGTCCCCGAGATCGGGAAGTCCTTCCTTTCTTCAAGTCCGTTCAGTTGGGGGTCCTCCCCTTGACGGGTTCGCTGAACTCCGCCGTTAGCGCCATCTACGTCGCGGATTGTGCCGCGGCGTGTATCAAGGCGCTCGACGCTGACGTACCGAGCGGCGCCACGTACTTCGTCGAGGACGGAGGCCTGGAGACCCTCGGCGGATTGATTACCCACATCGAAAACGCACTCGGTAAGCGCGCCTGGTTGCGCGTTCCCGTGCCCCGCTTCCTCATGTATGGGGCGGCTCTGGGTAGCGAATTCTACGGAACCGTCATGGGACGTGCGGTCATGTTGACGCGCGACAAACTGAACGAGTTATTAGCGGCACACTGGGTATGCGACTCGGCCGAGGCCCAAGCTGCGCTTGGCTGGAAACCCCGCATTTCCTTCGCTGAGGGAACACGAATCACCGGGGCATGGTATCGTCGGGCGGGCTGGCTGTAGGTCGGGGATGGACGAGAATCGCTGGCGAATGGTATGTTCTTTTTTGTCATCCCAATGATAGATGCTCAAAATCAGGTTGGAGGCGCCGGTGAAGTCGTTTGATTTTCTCGTCAAACTACTGGTAGATGAGTTTGGCGTGAACGCCGACGAGTTGGTGCCCGACGCCTCGCCTGCGGGCCTGGGCCTGGACTCCCTCTCCACGATGGAAATGGTGAGGGAGTTAGAGGACGAGTTCGGTATCAAGTTCTCCACCAAGCAGGTTAATTTCTCTACTTTGGGTGAGGCAGCAGCTCTAGCCGATGAGTTGATCGAGGCCAAGGGACTCTGAGCTGCGTGCCCCCGCGCCGCACGTTTATCACAGGGGTCGGCGTGGTATCCCCCCACGGGGACAACCTGGACGAGGTTTTCGATCGGGTTTTCGCGGGGGAGTCCTCGGTCCGGAAGGTGCCGATCGAGGCCAATGGGTCGACCTGCGACATGCTTCTGTCGCCGGTCGACTTCGAGCCGGACCCTCTGATTCCCAAGGTGTCGGGACGCTTCATGGCACGGGCGACCAAGATGGCAGTTGTTGCGGCGCGTCACGCCTTAGAACGATCAGGCCTGCTGGTATCCGGTGCCGGACCGACAGAGGCAGGCATCTATATGGGCTGTGGCCTTGGCGGTTCCGACGAGCTCCAAGCCCACTATGAACGTTATCTGGCCGATCCCCCCAAGAGGCTGAGAGCCGCGAGCACGCCGATGATCATGGCGAGTGGCCCGGCGTCCCACATCTCCATGCAGTATGGGATTACCGGCCCGACAATGACCTATTCCATCGCATGTGTTTCCTCGGCGGCGGCGATCGGAGAGGCCTTTCGTGCGATCCGGCATGGGTACATCGATACGGCCTTGGCCGGTGGGGCCGAAGCCCAACTCAACACCGGGGCATTGGCCGGTTGGAGAGAGCTGAGCGTCCTTGCGAGTGAGCATGCGACCGGCGCCGAAGCGTCCAGCCGACCGTTCGACGCTCAGCGGACGGGCTTGGTTCTCGGCGAGGGCTCCGTGGTTCTGGTGCTTGAGAGCGAGGATGTGGCTCGGGCCAGAGGAGTCGAGCTGCTGGCCGAGATCGTGGGCTTCGGTGTCTCCAGCGATGCGTACAACCTGACCGAGCCTTCTTCGGACGGTCAGACTCGTGCGATGCGCCTGGCACTGGAGGACGCGTCCGTTGCGGGCGAGAGCATCGGGTACGTTAATGCGCATGCCACGGGTACACGCCTGGGAGATCGAGTCGAGGCGCAGGCCATCAGGACCACTTTCGGCTCGCATTCCGACAAGCTGGCGGTAAGCTCCACAAAGTCGGTTCACGGCCACCTGATCGGGGCCGCGAGTGCGCTGGAGACTGCCTTGACGGTTCGTACGCTCCAGACCGGTCGGATCGCTCCCACCGCCAACCTCACCGATCCCGATCCGGAGTGCGACCTCGACTGTGTGCCGTTGGTGGGCCGAGAGGCGCCAGGGTTGGAGTACGCCCTTACGAACTCGTTTGCGTTTGGTGGCAGCAACGCGACGCTGGTATTGCGCAAGGTGTTGGCCTCATGAAGTTATGTCTTCAGAAGCCGGATATGTCTTCAGGAGGTACGAGCGTGTGAGCCCTTATGAGTTCTTGGCCCAGGTGTTGAGCGAAAAATACGACGTCAGTTCAGACGCGATCAGTCCGGAGGCGACACTGACCGAACTCGGTCTCGACTCTCTGACGGTCGTCGAGCTCTTGTTCGACGTCGAAGACGAGTTTGGAATCGAGGTTCCCGAGGAGCGCGCGACTTTCCAGACGCTTGCGGAGGCTGCGGCTCTGGTGGACGAGCTCGTCCAAGCCAAGGGAGCCTGAGCCGCCCGTGAGTGGCCGCCGCGTCTTCGTGACGGGGCTCGGGCTGGTGTCCCCCCATGGGGAGGACCCGGCGAAAATCTTCGAGAGGATCTGCCTCGGAGAGTCCGCCATCCGCTTGGTACAATCCGGTGTTCCTGGGCTCGGGACCGATGTGCTGCTTGCCTCCATCGACTTTGAACCGGGCGACCGAATCAACAAGGCCGACCTGCTTTTCATGGCGCGGGCGGCACAAATGGCCGTGGTCGCTACCCGAAACGCTCTTGAGGACTCCGGTCTCATGGCCGACGGACGTGGACCCGAAGAGGCAGGGGTGTACATGGGGTGCGGTCTCGGAGGAGCCGAGATCCTTCAGCGATCCTATAGGACCTACTTCGAGCGGCACAGCAGGCGGGTGAGGCCGACGACGGTTCCGCTGATCATGGCCAGTGGCCCGGCTTCCCAGGTATGCATGCGCTTCGGGATTCGCGGACCGGCGCAGACGTATTCGATCGCCTGTGCCTCCTCTTCGGTCGCGATCGGTGAAGCGTTCCGTTCCATCCGAGACGGGCACTCCGACGTGGTCATCGCTGGAGGAGCGGAGGCGATGCTCAACGACGGATCCGTCGCTGCATGGCAGGCCGTCGGTGTGATCGCCAAGGAGCACACCGACGGTGCGGGGGCCTCCTGTCGCCCCTTCGACCTCGAGCGCACGGGGCTCGTGCTGGGGGAGGGCGCTGCCACGCTCATTCTCGAGAGCGAGGAAAGAGCCGCGGCACGGGGGGCCGAATTGCTCGCGGAGATCATCGGATTCGGCGCCTCGAGCGATGCGCACAAGCTGACTGAGCCGTCGGTGGAGGGTCAGGAGCGCGCCATGCGGAATGCTATGGAAGATGCTGGGGTCCCGGCGGATGCCGTCGGTTATATCAATGCGCACGCAACGGGAACGCCGGCCGGAGATCCGGTCGAGATCGAGGCGATCAAACGGGTTTTCGGGGCGACCGCACAGCGTGTGGCCGTCAGTTCGACCAAGTCGATGCACGGGCACCTCGTGGGAGCATCCGGCGCGCTCGAGTGCGCGATTGCAGCGATGGCGCTCCACGAGCGTCGGATTCCGCCGACGGCCAACCTGACCGTTCCGGATCCGGCGTGTGACCTCGACTGTGTCGCCCATGTTGGCCGGGATGCCCCGGACCTTGAGGCCGCCCTCTCGAATTCGTTCGCATTCGGGGGGTCGAACGCCACGCTGGTGCTGCGGCGGGTCTGACGCCCGGCGTCCCTGTGACCCGATCTTCGCAACCGGTGCGGATCGTGATCGCCAGTTATCTGGAGCCGCACCACGTGGATCGAATCCGCGCGGTAAGTCCACGCCTCGAGGTCGTGTACGAGCCCCACCTACTCCCGGCGCCCCGTTATGTGGCGGACCATGTGGGTGAAACGTTTGAGCGTCCCGCGGAGGACGAGAGGCGTTGGACGTCTCTACTCGCCGAGGCGGAAGTCCTGTTCGATTTCGACCGAACTCACATGGAGGACCTGCCCGAGCGTGCACCGTCGCTGAGTTGGGTCCAGGCAACGAGCGCTGGGATCGGCCAACTCGTGGCCAAACATCGGTACGCGGAACGAATGCCCGAAACGGTCTTCACGACCGCCAGTGGGGTCCACGCGATCCCTCTGGCCGAGTACACCCTGATGTCCATCCTCATGTTTCGGAGGAAGGTCCCGCAGATGCTCACTGATCAGCGGGAACTTCGGTGGCGGCGCTTCGCCTCCACGGATCTCACGGGGCGGAGTCTTGTCGTGGTGGGGGTGGGGTCGATCGGGCGGGCGGTGGCTCGCCTGGCATCGTCTTTCGGCATGCGAACCATCGGCGTGAAACGGACCGTGGCGGGAGTCGATCCTGCCTCTCTTCACGTGGAGGATCTTTACCCGTTCAATGAGCTCCACGCGGCCCTCGGGGGCGCCGAGCACGTCGTATTGTCGGCTCCCCACACACCGGAGACGGAAAGAATGATCGGGGTGACCGAGCTCGCGCTCCTGGCTTCGGGAGCGATTGTCGTCAACGTGGCAAGGGGCGCACTAATCGACGAATCCGCTCTGGTCGATGCCCTCGAATCGGGTCATGTCGGAGGTGCGGCGCTCGATGTGTTCCAGGAGGAGCCGCTTTCCCTCGACTCCCCGTTCTGGACGATACCCAACGTGCTCGTCTGCTCGCACTCTGCCGGAACCAGCGACCACGAGAACGAGAGGATCACAGATATCTTCTGCGAGAACCTTCGCCGGTACCTTGCAGGAGAGCCACTGCTGAACATGCTGGATACTGCCACGATGTACTAGTCACCCGCCCAGCGCATTTTCAGGATGTACTAGCCCCTACTTCGTTCTTATCATGGTGTAGCTACGGCCCTCCCCGATTTTGGGGGTTCCATGGATGGTCACCCGAAAAGGCTTCCTGGAGGAGACCACCCACCCGACGGAGGTGACATGCGTCGAGCACGACCGTTTGTGACGCTTCTTGGCATATCCCTGTTGAGCGCGTGTGCAGGGACCACGCCTCCGCCCGTTGCCCCACCCGAGCCGGCGATCGAGCCGCCCGCTCCCACCGAGCCGGCGATCGAGCCGCCCGCTCCCACCGAGCCGGCGATCGAGCCGCCCGCTCCCATCGAGCCGGAGCCGGGATTCGACCACGATCTGATCATCGAGAATGGGCGGATTGTGGACGGTACGGGGAGCGCGTGGTTCTACGGCGATGTTGCTGTGAGCGATGGCAGGATCGCTCGGATCACACCGGGTGGCTTGCTGAGGGGATCGACGGCGATGCAGCGGGTAGACGCCGTCGGGCACGTGGTATCACCCGGATTCATCGACATTCAGAGCCAGTCCCGCTTCGCTCTGCTGTCGGGGGACAGCCGGGTCATCAGCAAGGTCACTCAGGGTATCACGACGGAGATCATGGGGGAGGGGACGACCACGGCTCCGGTCAATCCGGCCTACCTCGGTCCTGCGGGGGACGATGAGTCGACCGCGGACCGCCAAGCCCGGCTTTTTTCCGGAGAGCGAGGGTTCGACCAGTGGCTTCGGGCGATGGAGGCTCGGGGCACCTCAGTAAATCAGGGCTCTTTCCTCGGGGGTGGGACGCTCCGGGCCTATGCCCTCGGGTCGCGAATGGACGAGGCCAGCCGGGCCGAGCTGGACACGATGAAAGCGGTGGTGCGCAGAGCCATGGAGGACGGCGCTTTCGGAGTGGCCACAGCGCTGATCTACGCCCCGGGGAACTTCGCCTCCACCGAGGAACTGGGAGAAGTCGCGGCCGCCATGGCCCCCTACGGGGGTGTTTACATCTCGCACATCCGCTCCGAGGCCAACAACCTTCTCGAGGCTATCGACGAGGCTATCGAGATCGGGACCCTTGGTGGTGTGCCCGTGGAGATCTTCCATCTCAAGGCCGGTGGCCGGGAGAATTGGCCCAAGACGGCCCAAGCGATCGAGAAGATCGATTCGGCGAGGGCCGGAGGCGTCGACGTTCAGGCCAACATGTACCCTTACGCGGCCGGGAGCACCGGCCTCACATCGTGTTTTCCGCCGTCGGCGTCCGCCCGCGGTAGGCTCTACCTCAACCTTGGGGACGTCGAAGCACGGGCCCGGATTCGGGCTGAGATCGAGAATCAGACTGAGGATTGGGAGAATCTCTGTGCACTGGCGACTCCGAGCGGTGTGCTCCTGCTCGGTTTTGACAACGCGGAGAACCGGCGGGCGTATTCCGGCCGCTATCTCGACGACGTCGCTCGAGAGCTCGGCAAGGACTGGATCGAGACTGCGATGGATCTGGTCCTCGACGAGCGCCAACGGATCGGATCAGTCTTTTTCATGATGAGTGAAGAAAACGTCCGGCTTCAGATCAAGCAGCCGTGGATGAAATTTGGTACCGATGCGGGGGGGGTGGATCCCCAGACTACTACCGCTCTGATACACCCGAGGTCGTACGGCACCTACGCTCGAATCCTCGGCCGGTACGTCCGTGAGCAGGGTGTCGTGCCCCTCGAAGACGCCGTCCGGAAGATGTCCTCAGCGGTCGCAACCCGTTTGTCGATTCACGATCGCGGAGTGCTCCGTGAGGGTTTTTATGCCGATATCGTCATCTTCGACCCCGAGACCGTCATCGACCGGGCCACGTACGAAGAGCCCCACCAGGTCTCGGCCGGGATCCGAGACGTTTTCGTAAACGGAGTGGCCGTCGTTCGTGAAGGCGAGCACACGGGTGCCAAACCAGGCATGATCGTACGGGGGCCCGGGTACCGTCCCTGAAGCCTACCGACCCCTGCAGGGTGGCTCCGCCTGAAACACTTCCCCATGGCGGGCGTATTACGTAGGTGGCAGTTCGAGGGGCGAGGACCGAGTTTGACGGGTCCGGTGAGGAAGGAGGCGGAGGATGAGCGTGGAGCAGAGAATCCGGCAACTACTTCGGGCCGCATGCAGGGTGGAACGCGAGGGAAACCTGCACGTGGCGGAGGTTCTCAGGAAAATAGCCGCAGAATCTCTCCCGGCCGACGGACTACAGACGCTTCCATCCATCGAATGTCCTGAAGACTGAGAGTTCAAGAGTTCGAGGTCACCTTGGTGCCGCCTTTGCAGAGGGCGGCGCTCTTTACTTTTAGGTGACCCCCGCGCCCTCCCCGCTCGAACGGGCTCGGTCAGCTCTGAGATTCAAGACCTCCACGAAGACCGAGAATGCCATCGCGGCGTAGATGTACCCCTTGGGGATGTGAAAACCTGCTCCGTCGGCGATGAGGCTCGTTCCAATGAGAAGCAGGAAACTCAGGGCGAGCATTTTCACGGTGGGGTGCTTGGATACGAAGCTCCCGACTGGGCCTGCCGAAATCATCATGACACCCACGGCCAGAATCACGGCCGTGACCATGACAACCAAGTCGTCGGCCATCCCGACGGCGGTAATCACCGAGTCGAGCGAAAAGACCATGTCCAGGATCGCGATCTGGATGAGTACACCACCGAACGTCACCGCTTTGCCGCCGCTCCTCTCTTCGTCACCGCCCCCTTCCATCTTGCTGTGGATTTCGCGCGTCGATTTGGTCAGGAGAAAGAGACCACCGACGATCAGGATCAGATCTTTCCCTGACACGCTATGCTCGAAAACCTCAAACAGCGGCTCCGTGAGCCGCATGATCAGCGAGATGGAGAAAAGCAACAGGATCCGCGTGAGCATCGCCAGCAAGAGTCCTAACTGACGAGCCTTCGGACGCTCGTCAACTGGAAGCCGGTCGGCCAGGACCGAGATGAAGACGATGTTGTCGATCCCGAGAACGATCTCGAGTGTCGTGAGTGTGGCCAGGGCGATCCACGCTTCTGGGCTGGTTAGGAGGTCCATCCCACAATTATGTACGAGGGGCGGCATGCGAAGAAGAGGTGAGACCCATAATGTTCGGTTGGGCTCGCCGGTGTGGCGGTCCTATCGAGGGCGCTCACCGAGCGCGAATTAGGGGATTTGTTGGACCGTACGTTAGGCCCCCGCTGAAGTCTGCAAGAGCTGCGGTGGCCGCTGGCGCAGTCCGTTTCGATGGGTAGATTATGGCCGTGAACCCGCTGCCGGTCTGATTGAGCCGGCGCAGACGACGTCTTTCGCGAGTATATGACGAAGTCTTTGATGAGTCCTAAGAGAGTCTGATGAAACTACGGTATCTTGTGGCCAAGCTCGTCTGCATAGGGGCAGTCTCGGGCTCCGCCTGTACTCAGGAGCAAGCTGATGTCGGTCCCGAGCCTCTGGGTGAGGATGTCTCGGCCGCAGCCGCGTCCATCACGCCGGAGGACTATCTGCGAAAGCTCGGTGTGATTGCTCACGACAGCATGGGCGGGCGGGATACACCGAGCCCCGGCCTCGAGATGACGGCCTCGTGGATTGCCAGCGAATTCGAACGGATGGGCCTGGTCCCCGCGGGCGATGACAGATCCTATGTCCAGCGGTACGTGATCGAGACGGTCGGGCCTGATCAGTTTCGCCAAAGCGTGTCGGCGCCGAATGTGGCCGGTATCTTGGAAGGCAGCGACCCGCTCCTCAAGGAAGAGTACGTGGTCTTCAGTGCCCATATGGATCACGTCGGAATCGGTACACCCAACGCCGAAGGTGACAGCATCTTCAACGGTGCCGATGATGACGGGTCCGGTACGACGGCCGTCCTCGAGATCGCAGAGGCGTATGCGTCGCTGGCCACCAAGCCGAAGCGCTCGATGATCTTCCTGTTGGTGAGCGGTGAAGAAAAGGGTCTGTGGGGCAGCGCCCATTTCACGGAAAACCCGCCCGTGCCCACCGACCGCATGGTGGCCGACCTCAATATCGACATGGTGGGGCGCAACTGGCCGGACACCATCGCAGCGATCGGAATGGAACACTCCGACCTCGGAGCGATGCTCAGGCTCACCAGCGAAGCGCATCCGGAACTCGGGATGACCGCGATCGACGACATCTGGCCCGAAGAGCGTTTCTACTTCCGCTCCGACCACTACAACTTCGCCCTGAAGGGTGTGCCGGTCCTCTTCTTCTTCAACGGTACACACGCGGACTACCACGGGCGTGACGACGAGGTGGATCGCATCGATGCGGACAAGGCGGTGAGAATCAGCCAATTGATTTTCTATCTTGGATACGAGCTTGCCATGCGGCCCGACCGTCCCCGATGGAACCCCGAAAGTCGGCGCCAGATCGTACCCGCGCCATAGAGCCTTTCCGGGACCGTGTAAACGGCCCTCAGCGCGGCACTTAGGTCCATCAATTGCGGCGCGCTGCATATGGCGAAACGTTCGTAGGGGTGGAAGATTGGGGGCTAGGACCTTGGAGGAGACGTCCCCGTACCTTTTTGGAGACACCTCGAACTGAACATTCCAATTCCACAAGTCCCGTTGTCCAGCTACGTCGAGTTGCCCGTGGATGAAATGCGGGAGCGCGCGCGTGCGTTCCTGAAGCAGGCCCAGGACCGGCGCACGGTACGTGATTTTTCCGACCGTCCGATTCCACGAGACATCATCGAAACGTGCATCCTCGCTGCTGGAACCGCGCCCAACGGAGCTCATCGGCAACCATGGCGCTTCGTGGCCGTGTCCGATCCGGAGATCAAGCGAGCGATCCGGGTGGCTGCCGAGGAGGAGGAAAAGGCGTTCTACGAGGGACGCGCGCCCGACGATTGGTTGGAGGCCTTGGCGCCTCTCGGAACCGATAAAAAGAAGCCGTTTCTTGAAGGGGCTCCCTACTTGATCGTCGTTTTCGCAGAGAGTTACGCGGTCGAGGAAAATGGCGAAAAGAGTAAGAACTACTACGTGTCGGAGTCTGTGGGCATCGCCACGGGGATACTGGTCACCGCCATTCACGAGGCCGGCCTCGTTTCACTGACGCACACGCCCTCCCCGATGGGCTTTCTCAACGAGATACTCGGACGGCCCGAGAATGAGCGACCGTTCTTGATCCTGGTGGTGGGCTATCCTGCGTCCGACACGACTGTGCCGGAGCTCCGCAGGAAGTCGTTGGAGGAGATCGTGATCTTCATCGAATGACGAGTCACACGGTCACTTCGGAGATAGGGAAAGGCTCGGCCCGCGCCTTTTCGAAGGCACTTCTCAAAGACCTTCAGGCCCTCGAAAAGATGCTGGAGAACGGTCTGATCGAATCAGGTGTGCGGCGCTTCGGTTGCGAGCAGGAAATGTTCTTGGTCAACCGAGCTTGGCGCCCAGCCCCGGTCGCAATGGAGGTCCTCGAGCGGCTCGATGGAGAAGCGTTCACCACGGAGTTGGCGCGTTTCAACCTGGAGATGAACGTCGAGCCCATGGTGCTCGGTGGCGCTTGCCTGAGCACGCTCCAAGAGAGCATTGAGGAACTCCTGGACATGGCACGCGAGGCCGCGAGCGAGGAGGGTGCGGACGTGGTTCTGGCGGGCATCCTCCCGACACTCGGCAAATCCGACCTCACACTCGACAACATCAGTCCGATGCCGCGCTACTATGCTCTGAACGAGTCGCTGACGAGGATGCGTGGGAGGGCCTACAGGCTCCAAATCCAGGGGCGTGACGAACTCCAGATCGAACACGATTCGGTGATGCTGGAGGCGTGCAACTGCAGCTGCCAGGTCCATCTTCAGGTCGACTCGACGGAGTTTGCACCGATGTACAACGCGGCCCAGGCCATGACCGGCCCGGTTCTGGCAGCCGCCGTGAACTCACCCGTCCTCTTCGGAAAACGCCTCTGGGCCGAGACTCGGATCGCACTCTTTCGTCAGTCCATTGATACGAGGAGCACGTCGGTCCATCTACGTGAGTTCAGCACCCGTGTGCGATTCGGCGACCGTTGGGTGAAGGAGAGTGTGGCCGAACTTTTCCAAGAGGATATCGCCCAATTCAGGGTTTTGTTGGCTCAGGAGACCGTAGAAGATCCTTTCGAGCAATTGGCGGCCGGGGACATCCCTCGCCTGCAGGCACTCCAGTTGCACAATGGCACGGTCTATCGATGGAACCGGCCCTGTTATGGAATTTCAGAGGGAAAACCCCATCTGCGTATCGAGTGCCGGGTGCTGCCTTCCGGCCCGACCGTGCTGGACGAAGTTGCGAATGCGGCGTTCTGGATCGGCCTGGTCCTCGGCGCCAAATATGAATACGGCGATATCACGGAGAGGCTGAGCTTCGACGACGCGAAGTACAACTTCCTCACGGCTTCGCGCCAAGGGCTCGACGCCGGATTTCGCTGGGTTGATGGACAGAGCGTGACCGCGCCGGAACTCATTCTCGAGACTCTGCTCCCGCTCGCTCGGGCGGGACTAGAGGCATACGTCGATCGATCCGAAATCGACAAGTACCTCGGTGTGATTCACGACCGCGTGCAGAGTCGTGGAACCGGTTCCGATTGGATGATGCGCTCGCTTTCCGAGATGGAGGATCGGGGCAGCCGATCCGAACGTATGACGGCGCTTACAGCTGCGATCGCCAATCGGCAGTCGGAGCGAAAGCCCTGCCACGAATGGGAGTTGGCTATGCTGGAAGAAGCGGGCGGTTGGACCCGAAAGTATGTGAAGGTGGAGGACTACATGACCACTCAACTCTTCACTGTGCAGGAAGATGAACTGCTCGAGATGGTGGCGTTCCTGATGGAGCGAAACCAAATCCGGCACGTGCCGGTGGAAGATGAACAGAATCGGCTGGTCGGGCTCGTATCGTACCGGTCCATCCTGCGTATGGCGTCCGACATGGGGAACGAAGGGGACAAGGGGACCACGCCCGTAAAGACGATCATGGAGCGAGATCCAGTGTGTGTCACCCCCGAGACGTCCACACTCGAGGCTATCGACATGATGCGGAAGAACGCCGTGTCCTGTTTGCCTGTGCTGAAAGGCGAAAAGCTTGTGGGGCTGGTGACCGAGGCGGATTTCATGCCGATTGCATACGAGCTGCTGGAAAAACAGCTGACGGATGCATCAACCGAGGATTGAAGGCTGTTGGTAGACGCCGAGGTTGGTCATGTGCGGTCGCTATAGCCTGTCGACACCTGAAGACCATCTCGTCGAGGTCTTCGACGTTCCTCCGCTCGCGTTCGACTACCGGGCTAGGTACAACATCGCTCCCTCGCAGGATGTGCCGGTCGTCGCGTCGGACCGGCGCGGCACGAGGCTGGGTTTGTTACGTTGGGGCTTGGTGCCCGCCTGGGCTGACGATCCTTCGATGGGTTCGCGAACGATCAACGCCAGAGCCGAGAGCCTGCTTGACAAGCCCTCCTTCAAGGAGGCGGCCGTCGCCCGGCGTTGTTTGGTCCCCGCCGACGGATTTTACGAATGGGCTGCCGAAGGCGAGGGTAAGGTTCCGTATTGGATTCACTCCCCGGACCGTGAGCCAATGGGTTTCGCCGGTGTCTGGGAGCGCTGGCATCTCCAGGGGACCGAGCCGGTCTTCTCAATGGCCATCATCACGGTGAATGCCAACGACCAGATCCAGCACCTACACCATCGAATGCCTGCCATCGTGCATGCCTCCGATCGGGAGGCCTGGCTCGACACAGAAACGCCGGTCGCGTACGCCCTGAGCTTGCTCAAACCGTACGAGAGGGAGTTGGGGGCGTATCCCGTGTCGACCCTCGTCAATCGCCCGGCGAACGACGTGCCCGAGTGCATCGAGCCGCTGTCCTGAATCAGAACGACCGGAAGTCGGAAAGATCCTAGTTGGCCGGCCGGGCTCGTTCCTCGACGGTATCGAATGTGGTGGCCATACGTTCCAGGGCCTCCTCCAGTTCAGTCGCCGGCAGGCCAAATCCGAGCCTCAAATAATGATCCATTCCGAAGTGATCTCCCGGAACCACCAGAAGGTCCATCTCTGTCCGAAGGATCTCTGCGAATTCGGCGGAATTGATTGATGTGTGATAGCGCGTATAGCAGATCGCACCTGCGTCGGGAGGCCGGTACCTGAACCGGTCTTTTTGGGCATCCATCCAACTCGACAAGAGGGCGATGTTGTTGGTCAGAATCTCACGCGTTCGTGCCAGAATCTTCAGCCTGGTGACGGGTTCCAGGGCTACGCGGGCGAGCACGTCGGAAAGGCTCGCGGGGGTGATCGACGTGTAATCCGTACGGCCCCAAAGGGTTTCCATCATCTCTGCGGGCCCAACCACCCAGCCGATCCGAAGCCCGGGTAATCCGTAGGCTTTGGATAAGGAGTTGGTGACAAGGACCCGATCGTGGAGGCCCCAAAACGAGGGAGTCTCGGGACCGCTGAGTTCGGCGCCTCGATAGACCTCATCGGCGAGAATCCACGCCCCGTGGCGATCGGCGAGTTCGACGATCCCGGACACCGAAGTGTCATCGAGCACGGCTCCCGTAGGGTTGTTCGGGTTGGTGATGAGAATGAAACGTGCCCCGTCCCTGAGGCCCTTCTCCAACTCGTTCAGGTTCGGCTGCCAGCCGTTCTCTTCCACCAAGTGGAAAGGGTGGATGTGTGCCCCGAAGCTTTCGAGCAATCCTGGAATCTGCATGTAGTTGGGAAGCATGACCGCGACCGATGTGCCGGGCTCCATGAGTTCCCAGAACGCTGTGAAGTTGGCTTCGGCGCCCCCCGTGGTCACCAGTACCGATGCTTCGGTCGCCCCGGTATAGAGATCGGCGATCAGCTTTCGGAGGTCATCGCTGCCGTTGGACTGTCCGTATCCGAGACGGACGTCGAGAGTATCCGGATCAAGATCCGCCAGGGAGAGCAGCTCCGTGACCGAAAGCGGGTGTACCCCGCTCTCAGAGAGGTTGAAGCGAACGCGGTGTTCGTACGTGGATTGCCATCGTTCCATTGCGAAGGGGTGGTACTTCACCTACAGATCCTCCCGGTGTCGGCGGATGTCGTACTTCTTCTGCAAAGGCTGGAACTGGGTAAATTAACCCCGAAACATCGTAACGGCTCCACGGTCCCGCTATGTTTTTCTAGAAGGGTGATCGGCAAGGGTTCTTCAACACACTTCTCAGGATGAATCATGTCGGACATCTCGCTCCCCCATGACCTCGCGTTCCACGGCGACGGTGGCGGAACGATCATCATGCTTGTCATGGATGGCCTGGGCGGACTGCCACATCCGGACACGGGCCGAACCGAGTTGGAATCTGCCGCGACTCCCCACCTCGACGCACTCGCTGCCCGGAGTTCCTTGGGGATGCTGGCTCCGGTGGGGCACGGGATCACGCCGGGAAGTGGGCCCGGACACCTCGCGCTCTTCGGGTACGACCCAATCGAGTCCATGATCGGGAGGGGCGTACTCAGCGCACTGGGCGTCGGGTTCGAACTTTGGCCGGGAGACGTGGCGGCCCGTATCAACCTGGCCACTGTCGATGGTGACGGAGTGGTGACGGACCGCCGCGCGGGACGTCCCTCGGACGAGGACGGGCGGCGCGTGATCGAAACGGTCCGGAACGGTCTTCACGCACCCGAGGGGGTGGACGTGACGCTCATACATGAAAAGGAGCACCGTGCGGTCCTGGTGCTTCGGGGTGAGGGTCTGGGTGCCGACGTCGCCGACACCGATCCACAGCGGACAGGCCTGCCACCCATTCCGGCTACTGCCATAGGGGCAGATCCGGCGTCCGAGCGGATGGCGAGTACGGTTCAGGGCATCCTCGACCAGGTCCGGGACATCCTCGCGGACGAACCTCGGGTGAACTCGTTCCTGGCGCGTGGGTTCGCCGCGTTTACGCCGTACCCCTCCTTCGAGACGCGGTACGGCCTACGGGCGGTGGCAGTGGCGAAGTACCCCATGTATCGCGGCGTGGCGAGCTTGGTTGGCATGACCATCGACGGGGTGCCCGACTCGAACGAAGGCAGCGTGGAGATGCTCGAGCGGCACTTTGGCGCCTACGACTTCTACTTCATCCACTTCAAGGACACGGACTCTCGGGCTCACGATGGCGATTTCGAGGGGAAGGTCGCGGCCATCGAAGAGGTGGATGCCTTGCTCCCCCGAGTCACGGACCTCGGTGCCGACGTGCTCGTCGTTACTGGAGATCACTCGACGTCTGCGCTCTACGGTGAGCACTCGTGGCACCATGTGCCTACGCTCGTCGCGTCGAACTGGACGAGGCCTTCGGCTGAGGTGTTCGGGGAGTCGTCTTGCCGGGGAGGAGATCTCGGGGTCGTACCAGGCAAGGAGTTGATGGCCCTGGCCCTCGCGCATGCGGTCCGGCTCGACAAGTATGGGGCGTAGTAACGCCTGACAATCCGCTCGGGGCGCTGAAACGGGGCCCACCGAGGGTTGAAATTAGGTGTAGGAGTAGCGCCACCCACCGACTCCGCTATTGTTAGACCCGCCATCGCGCCGTATGAACGGCGCGTCCCCCCAGTGGGGAGCCTCATGCTGTCCATCCCGATCGAACGGTTTACGCTCGACAACGGCCTCCGGGTAAACCTCTCCCATGATGCCACTACCCCCGTTGTCGCCGTCAACCTCTGGTATGGCGTGGGATCCCGGAACGAACGCGAGGGCAAAACCGGATTCGCTCACCTGTTCGAGCACATGATGTTCCAGGGCTCCGAACATGTGCCCAAGAACAGGCATTTCGAGTTGATCGAGAGGGCAGGCGGATCGCTCAACGCGACTACCTGGTTCGACCGGACCAACTACTTCGAGACTGTCCCCTCACACCACTTGGAGCTCGCCCTGTGGCTCGAGTCCGATCGAATGGGGTGGATGCTTCCGGCGATGACTCAGGACAAGCTCGATAATCAGCGTGATGTTGTGATGAACGAAAAGCGGCAGCGCTACGACAACCAGCCCTACGGCGACTGGGACGAGTGGATTCAGGCGATGGTATTTCCAGAGTCTCACCCTTACCACCATACCGTAATCGGATCAATGGAGGACATCGAGGCTGCCACCCTCGAAGATGTCGCTGAGTTTTTTCAGACGTACTACGTACCCAACAATGCGGTTCTGACCGTGTGTGGAGACTTCGGTCGAGATGAGGCTCTGGACCTCATCGAGCGTCACTTCGGAGAAATTGCGCAGGGTGAAGAGATCCCGGCCATTCCGGGGGATCCGAACCTCGACCCCACCATCGGGGCGACGGTTCGCGAACACGTCGAGGCCGAGGTGCCTCTTCCCCGTGTTCTCATGGCTTACCGCGTCCCCCCCTTCACCGATGCCGGTTTCTATGCGGCGGACATCGCCGGTTCCGTGCTTGGGACCGGGCGCGCGTCACGCTTGTACCGTTCGCTGGTGCGTGAAAGGCGTGTGGCCAAGGATGTCACCAGTTTTGTTCTCCCACTCACCTCAGGAGCCGGGATGTTGCTCGTATGGGCGACCGGCTTCCCCGATGGAGATCCATGTGAGATCGAGGATGCCTTGGCCGCCGAGATGGAAGGACTCTCGTCAGTTACGGACCAGGAGATCGAACGGGCTGTGGCGCTCACTGAGACCGCCCTCGTAAGGCAGGTCGAACAAGTAGGGCAACGCGCCGACCTGATGTCGATGTTCGACCAGTTCTTTGATGATCCAGCCCGCTTGAACGGTGAGTTGGAGCGACTGCGCGCCGTGACGCCCGCGGATGTTTCCGCATTTGTGGGTGGGTTTTTGGGAGCGGAAAATCGGGCTGTCCTGACGTACGTTCCCGCGACGGTGAAATCGGCGACTCCTGGTGTGGCATGAGCGGATCATCTCGATCTGTTGCACCGTCTACTGGGCTCATCCGAAGTTTCGACTTTCCGCCAGTCCATGCTGACGTATTGGACAACGGTCTCCGAATCCGTTCGGTGCAGGTCGGGCGCCTACCCATCGTAACGGCCATGTTGGTCCTGGACGCCGGAGAGGCTCTACTAGACGACAGCAGGGCCGGAACAGCGGTTCTGACGGGGGACTGCCTGGAGGGGGGCACCGCCAAACGGAGCGGGGTGGAGTTGGCCGAGGCCTTGGAGACGATCGGGGCCGGGCTCTCCATCGGCACGGGGTGGGACTCGACCACCGTTTCCCTGTCGTGCGTGGCTGACCGGCTGAATGATGCGATCGGCCTCCTCGCGGAAGTAGTTCTTCAACCCGCCTTCCCTGATGACGAGGTCGAACGAATCCGGGGGCAACGTCTGGCGGCGATACACCAGAGAGAGATGGACCCCGTCGGGATTGCCACGACCGCGTCACGCCGTCTGACCTACAGAGACGGGGTTCCGTACGGGCGTCCACTTGGAGGGAGCGTGGAGTCGGTGGGTCCGTTCAACCCTGCCGCGGCCGCAGGATTTGTGGTGGCCCAATACCGTCCTAAGGGGTCTGGCCTGGTTGTGGTGGGCGACGTCGATCCCGGACAGGTGCGCTCGTTGGTGGAGACTCATTTTGGCGAGTGGACGGGCGGGACCGGCCTCCGGCCCAGGATCGACGCCGAGGCCAGGACTCACGAGCGGGGGATCGTGGTAGTACATCGCGCGGATGCTGTGCAATCCGAAATCCGTATCGGTCACGTTGGCCAGGCCCGATCCACGCCACTGTACTTCCCGCTGAGGGTTGTTAATACGGTTCTGGGAGGTGCGTTCACGAGCCGGCTCAACCTCAACCTGAGGGAGGAGCACGGGTTCACGTATGGCGTTCGCTCTCGATTCCTGGTCCGCAGGGGAGAAGGTCCGTGGTGCGTTTCCACTGCGGTGGGTACCGACGTCACGGCCGACGCCGTACGCGAGGCGGTCTCCGAGATCACCACTCTGATCGCGGATGGGCCGACCGCAGAGGAGGTTGATGCCGCTCGGGACTACCTCGCGGGCGTATTCCCGCTCGAGTTGGAAACAACCGGCCAGATCGCGGCACGGATTGCGGAGCTTCTCGTCTACGATCTCCCGGACGACTATTATGCGGACTATCGAGATCGTATTCGCAGTGTGACGCTCGAAGCAGCCTGTGAGGCCGCACGCGGCTGTATCCGCCCCGACGAGATGACGGTGGTAGTCGGTGGGGACGCCGATGAGGTCCAGGGCCCGCTGGAAGAACTCGGATGGGGAACCGTGACGGTCGAGGCGGTCTGAGTACGCACGTGCCTGGACGGATCGACAGCGAGGTCGTGTACGAGGGGCGGGTAGTTCGGCTGAGCGTGGACACGGTTCGGTTCCCAGACGGGAGCGAAGGCCAACTCGAGATGATTCGGCATGTCGGCGCGTCTGCCGTGTTGCCCCTCCTGGGCGATTTGTTGGATCCTGACCCCGATGTGCTACTGGTGCGGCAGTACCGATACGCGTCCGACGGCTATCTCTATGAAGTCCCGGCCGGCCTACCCGCAGGTCCCGAGGAGAGTTGGGAGGACTGCGCGCACAGGGAGCTGGAAGAAGAAACCGGGATGCGGGCGTCACAAATGACAGCCCTCACACGTATATATATACCACACCCGGTTTTACGGACGAGGTGATCGGGCCCTTCATCGCGACGAATCTTGAGCCTGGCGAACTCTCCAGAGACCCGGGACGAATTCATAGAAGTGGTGAGAGTCTCCTTTTCTGAGGCGCTCGATATGGTCTGGGACGGACGGATCGTGGACGCCAAGAGCATGGCCGCCATCCTCTTCGCGGATCGATTTGTGCGAGGCGATCACAGTGGGAACGGACCGACTGGGCCTGCGGATGTGCGCCGGCGTGTGTCCCCCGCTAAGATCAAGCGTCCTCTAGGTGGGACGATGAGGGGCGTGGGGTGTCTGAAATTGGATTACTTTGCATTTAACCGAAGTGGCACGGAACGTGCAATGCTCAAAACCCAAGGGCTACGCACAACACAAAGTAGTCGGGTGGCGCTGCGCCATAACGGGACGCAGTAGGGGGAGCCGTAACGTGAAGAAGACAGCCGAAATCCAGGTTCTGCCAGGTGGTGCGGCAAAAGAGCATCGCAAGATGCTCGAGCAACTCGGAGACAGTGATGTCGTCCGGGCCTTCCTCGGCGGTGACGAGCGTGCGTTTGGGGAGTTGGTGAAACGGTACGATGGACGCCTCTTGAACTTTGTCTATCGTACGGTCGGCGACCGTGAGCGGGCGCAGGATCTGGTGCAGGAGACGTTCGTCAGGGTGTACCGCCATATGCACCGTTTCGACCAGACCAAGAAGTTTTCGACGTGGATTTACACGATTGCCGGGAATCTGGCCAAGAACGAACTGCGCAATCGCTCGAGGAACCCGTTGGTGCTTTTCCAGACCATCCGGAAGAACTGGGAGGCCGATCACAGGCCGCTCGAATGGGAGGACTCCACCTACAGGCCCGACGATCTCTTCCGCAAGCGGCACCTCAAGGACTTGGTGGAGAAGGCAGTGACGCAGTTGCCAGAACATCATCGCATCGTTTTTGTGCTGCGCGAACTCGAGGGCAAGACCTATGAGGAGATCGCGGAAATCACGGGATGTAATCTGGGCACGGTGAAGAGCCGCCTGAACCGGGCGCGCAACAACTTCGCCCGAGTGATCGCTCCCTCGCTCGACTGACTCACCGGGACCTCGTTCCTCGTCGTCCTGATCCAAGTAGGGAACACCGCCGACCGGTGCACGTAATAATTAAGCTCGACTACGTATGCTGTTCGCGAATCTTGGATCAGGAGTCCGTATCAAGCTATGGATTGCTCGGAATTTCTAAGCCGGTTTTCCGAGTTTTATGACGCCCCGCAGGAGGCCCCGGTACGGAAGGAAGCCGAGGCCCACTTGGCGGCATGCGGAAAGTGTGCTCGATACCAGGAGGTTGTGACCCGGAGTGTGGCGCTGCTCCATGTGGTGCCCAGGCCTGAACTCGCCGAGAGTTTCCGTCCGCGACTCCAACACCGCTTGTTTCACCTGGACGAGGGCGGATCGGCGGCCCGGCCCGGCAAAGCTTCCGCCATTCCGGCGGCAACCGTGCTGGGTATGGCGATCCTGCTCACAGCAGTCGCATGGTCGCCAATGATCGGCGGTGGTGTTCCCGAAGTCGACCTTCCGGCCATCATCGTATCGGATCCGCCGATGCTCGAGCCGCTCGTCGGCCCTGATGTGCCAGGGCTCACGCCAGTCTCTTCCGGTCTGTTCCCGGGAGGGTTATGGTCTGACATGGAGGATCTCCTCTTCGAGTATTCTCCGATGAGTGAGCGGAATCGTGGTCGGCAGGATCGTGGCGAACGGGTACTCCGAAGAACGGGTCTTGACTGAACGGACGGAATTGGACGGACGGACACATCCAACAAATCGCCCCCTATGAATAACCCTCTCCCGAAGGTCCTCACGCAAGGATCCCGGGGCGGGGTTTTTTTCCTTTATGGCGGGGATGAGCATCGCAAGAGGGAGGCGGTTCAAGCCCTGGTAGAGGCCCATCTGGATCAAGGCACTCGTGACTTCAACCTGGACGTGGTGCAAGCCTCCGACGTGAGCGTCGATGATCTCGCCCGAATACTGGCCACGCCTCCGATGATGGCCGAGCGGAGGGTGGTCGTGGTGAGGGGCACCGAAGCGTTTGCCGGTGCGGCACGATCCCGGGACCTGATCCTCGGCCTTGTCGAAAATCCCCCTTCGGATCTCGCGCTGATTCTTTCGGCGCGGATTCCCGAACGTTCGAAGGCGAAGTTCTATCAGACCTTGATCAAGCGGGCTCAATCGGTCGAATTTGCAATGATCGCGCCGGAGGACGTGCCCGGGTGGTTGATGGAGGAGGTCACCGTCCGCTTCAGGACTGTCATGGAGCCTGACGCCGCGAGGGCCTTGGGCCAAGCAATTGGGACCGACCTGGGTATCCTCTCGCAGGAGATCGAAAAGCTCAATACGGTTGCGGGAGAAGAAGGTCGTATTACCCTAGAGCATGTTCGGGCGGCCGGGATCGTCTTGCCGAAACAGGATCGCTGGAGGTGGTTCGATCTCGTGGGCCTCAGGCGTTTTCGGGAGGCCGTAACGGGCGTTCGAGTACTCTTGAACCAGGGCGAGAGCGGTGTCGGTCTGACCGTCGGGTTGTCGACCCACCTGTTGAGAATCGGCTTGGTAGTGGAGAGTGGCCCCCGGGCCGTCGAGGAGGTACTTCCCCCTCACCAGCGGTGGCTGTCCCGGCAGATCAGCGTGCAGGCCGGGGGATGGAGTGCGGATGAGATCAGGTCGGCGGTATTGGGCCTGCTTCGGGTCGATCGTTTGCTGAAGGCGAGTTCCCTTTCCGACGAGCACCACCTGGAAGAATGGCTTCTCACATTGATGAGCCGCGAAGACGTCGCGGCGTAGGTCTCTTATCTGCCGTGATCCTGGCAGTGGGCGTCGCGGTTCCGGTAGGCGCTCAGGAGAGCCTGGCTACGGTGGATTCACTGGCCCTGGCTGGCCGTGCCGATGAAGCTCGGACCGCGCTCGATTCTTGGTGGCTGAATGAACGGGCTGGATCGAACCGACGCGACCGGCAGCACGGCCTGTGGTTGAGGGCCATCCTCACTGTGGATCCTAACATGGCTGGCCTCGACTTCCAGCGTTTGGCTTTGGAGTATCCGGGTGGTTCTTACTCTGATGAGGCGATGCTGCGCCTCGGCTTGATCTCAGCCGGCGCCGGGGATCTTCCGCGCGCAGCAGGTTACTTCCGGACTTTGGTTACGGATTATCCGAGGAGTCCGAGGCGCCGCCAGGCAGAGGAATGGCTCTCCGATCACTTGGTAGAGGTTGAGGAGGCCGAGGCCGCGGCCCGAGAGGCGGAGGCTCTAGCCCCCCGCAGTGCCGATTCCGCTACCGGTGCCGATGCTGCCGCTGCCGCCGCCGTTCAGAAACCCGAGGCGGACTCCCCTTCCGGCGCCGAAACGGCGTCGCTCCGCTATGCTGTTCAGGTAGGGGCATTCGAGAGCGAGGAGCGCGCGCGCGATCTGTTGGCGGCGGTGAACGCCTCCGGCTTCCGCGCGAGAATCGTCCGTGTCCCCGAGAGTCCGCTCGTGCGCGTGAGAATCGGGGCGTTTTCCGATCGGGCCGGAGCCGCCGAATTGATGGATCAAGTGAGGAGACGGGGGCACGAAGCCACCATTGCGGCTGATGTGCCCGATGAGGAGCCCGTGCCGTGAGAGCGCCCCAAAGGGTGGAGAAGACGGGGTGGCACGTCGTTCTCGCTGAGGACGACGACTACGCTATTGTCATCGAACGAGCTCTTAAGAAAGCCGCTGGAGTCCCCGTGGAGATGCGGAGAGCTTGCACGGGCTCCGAAGCTCTCGAGGAGATCAAACGGGATGATAGGATCCGTTCGATCCCCGTGGCGATTCGCCGAGGGGCGACGGGCGCGTCGTCGACGGCGGTCAGTGCTGTGGACCGCCAATCGATGGCGGTCGTGGGGGTGTTGATCGCGCTATATTTTTACGGAAGAGTCACGGGCGCGTTTTAGAAGGCTGTTGAAGAAGTATGGATTCATCTTCCCCTGAGGTCGGTCCGGCTCCCTCCGCGGCAGAAGCCGGTTCGGCAACCACGCTCCTCACGCAGGAGATTCCGATTACCGGCATGACCTGCGCCGCGTGCGTCCGGCGTGTGGAAAATGCGGTGGCCGGCGTTTCTGGCGTTGCTCACGTGGACGTCAGCCTCGCAACGGAAGCTGCGCGTGTACAGTATACTCCCGGAGCCTTGGAAAGGGATGCCATTCGGGAAGCCGTGGTGGCGGCCGGCTACGGGGTCGACTCGGTCGCCGAGGCAGAGGGCATCGAAGAGACCCTCCGGCGTCGCGACGAGGAACGGGAAGCGGAAGCAAGCTCGCTTTTCCGCCGCTTCAAGATCGGAGCCTTGCTGGGTGTGCCCGTCGTGCTCATAGGGCATGCTCAGTTCATCTCCGGTCTTCAGGACCTGAGTCCCAGTGTGATGCGGGCCCTGTGGACGCTCAGCGGCTTCTTGACTGTCCCGATCATGGTGCATGTCGGTGGCCGGTTCTTTACGGGGGGATGGTCGGCCTTCCGGCGGCACGACGCCAACATGGACACGCTGGTTGCGCTCGGGACGGGGGCCGCCTGGCTGTACTCGACTTTTGCGGTTGCTTTTCCCGGGCTCTTTCCTGAGGGGACGGCTCACCCGTTCTACGAGGCAACGGCGGTTGTGATCACTCTCGTGGTGCTCGGCCAGGCGCTCGAGGCCCGCGCGAGAGGCCAGACCTCTCAAGCGGTTCGGCGCCTCATGGACCTTCGCCCCCTGGTCGCCAGGGTCATTCGCGGGAACGCCGAGGTGGAGATTCCGGCCGCCACGGTGCGGGTGGGTGACATTGTGGTGGTGCGCCCCGGCGAGAAAATTCCGGTTGACGGCCGTGTTCACGATGGCCGGAGCGCTGTCGACGAATCGATGGTCACCGGGGAGAGCATCCCCGTCGAGAAGGCTCCGGGGGACGAGGTCGTCGGTGGCACGATCAACGCCTCTGGTGTCATCCAATTCGTGGCCGAGCGAGTTGGAAGTGAGATGGTCTTGTCTCGGATCGTTCAGATGGTACGGAGCGCACAGGGGGCCAAGCCGCCGATCCAGAAGGTAGTGGACGTGGTGGCTAGCTACTTTGTGCCCTCTGTCATGATCATTTCGGTGGTTTCGTTCGCCGTCTGGTACACGTTCGGTCCGTCGCTGAGTTACGCGGTGGTTGTCGCCGTCGCCGTCTTGGTCATCGCCTGCCCTTGCGCACTGGGTCTGGCCACGCCGATCTCGATCATGGTCGCCGTGGGGAAGGCGGCGGAGTACGGCGTCCTCATCCGGAACGGGGAGGCGTTGCAGAGGGCCCGTAACGTGGACACCGTTGTGCTCGACAAGACCGGGACGGTCACGCAGGGTGCGGCGACCCTCACTGATGTGGTTCCATTGGGAGGTGTGAGCGACAAGGACCTTCTGAGGTTGACCGCGGCGGTCGAAGCGGGATCGGAGCACCCGCTCGGGATGGCCGTTGTCGATGGCGCCGCGGCCCGCGGAATCCGCTTCGAACGGGCTACGGATTTCGTAGCCGTTCCGGGGCGCGGCGTGCGGGGGGCGGTCGGCGGGAAGACCGTGCTCGTGGGTACCGCTTCTTTCCTGGCGGAAGCCGGTGTAGACACGCAGGACCTAGAGAGAAAGGCTACCGATCTGGCGGCGGAAGGGCGCACACCAATTCTGGCCGCGGCCGACGGGAGTCCTCTCGGCGCACTTGGGATTTTCGATCCTGTGAAGGCGGATTCGGTTGATGTGATTCGCCGGCTCCAGGCTCTGGGTAAACGCATCGTGATCTTGACTGGCGACCACGAAGCGACCGCCCGGGCCGTAGCACGCGAGGTTGGTGTCGATACGGTGTGGGCCCGTGTGCTGCCGGACCAGAAGGCGCAGCGAATCGCGGAGCTGCAGGAGAGGGGTGCGCGGGTGGCCATGGTGGGTGACGGCATCAACGATGCACCGGCGCTTGCCCAGGCGGATATCGGGATCGCCATCGGAACCGGGACGGATGTGGCGATGGAGGCCGCCGATGTCACGCTCATGGGCGGATCCTTGGGGGGTGTGGTCGATCTCATGGAAATCTCAGAGGCTACGTTCGCCAATATCCGGCAGAATCTGGTCGGGGCTTTCATTTACAACGTGCTCGGAATTCCGGTGGCGGCGGGTGTGTTCTATCCCGTGTTCGGCATCCTCTTGAAGCCCGTCTACGCAGGGGCGGCCATGGCGTTCAGTTCGGTCACTGTCGTGACCAACGCCAACCGCCTAAGGAGTTTTAAATCCCGGGAGCCTCGCCATACGGAGGAGTTGACCGGACCGTCGGGGTCAGGGTGATGCCCATCGACGTCCTCCTGGTAAACGTGGGCGCCGCGCTGGCGATCGCGTGGATCGTCTGGTACTTCTGGATGTCCGGAGAGAGCTGAGCGTGAGGGGGACGACCCCGCCTCAGCTCAGTGGCGCCCTCGGAGTTTCGTAAAACAACCCCTCCCATCCGTCGAGCATGCGCTCGTACGAAAAACGCTCCCGATAACACCGTTCCGCGGTGCGCCCCATCTCGTCCAGGATACTTCGGTCGTACAACACGGAGTTGAGAGCTGAGGCGATCTCAGGGGGTGCGAAGCCCGTGACCAATCCGGGCGCTCGGCCCTCTGCGTCGGGCTCCAGGGCCTCACGCGCGCCGGAGACATCGGTAGAGATTACGGGGACGCCTCTTGCCATGGCTTCGAGCATCGCACCGGACATGCCTTCCCGGTTCGAGGTGATGACGAGAGCGTCCACCGCGTCCAACAGGGGTGCGATGTTCTGCTGGTGTCCGAGAAAGTGCACGCGGTCGCGGATTCGCAGCGCGCGGGCCTTTTGCCCGAGGGCACCACGGAGTGGACCGTCTCCTGCGATGGCCAGACGGGCGTTTTCGGGTAGGAACACTTGGGCCTCCATCAATCGGCTCACCCGTTTTTGGGACACGAGCCGGCTCACGTTACCCAGCAAGGGCACCTCCAACGGAAGACCGAGGGCCCGCCTCGCCATTTCCTTGGTGAGGCGTGGGCCCAGTGGCGGAATACCTTTCGAAATCGTTACTAGTCGATCGGTTAGTTCCGGGAGCGTTTCGGCGTACGATTTCCGCATCACATCCGCCACGAAGACAATGTGGTCCACCCAGCGTCTCATCACCAAGCGATACTTGAAGTTTCTCGCGGTATCGCTGGAGAGCCCGATGCGCACCACGAGTTTGGGGACCAGGGCCATCCTGGCGGCCGCTGCCGCCAGCCAGAGCTTGCGGAAGGTCCCGACGATGACAACGTCCGGCCGCTCCCGCCGCAGGACCAGAGCCAGACGAACCGCGTCGTGTACCGCGAGGTCACCTCCCAACCTCAGGAGGCGCGTCTCGACTCCTCTCTCTCGGGCCGCCTCTGCGACCAGCCGGCGGTTGCAGAGGAGCGTTACCCGATGGCCGCGGCCCGCCAGGCCGAGCAGGAGATGAGTCAGCGCGATCTCCCCACCACCCCACTCGGGCGCACCGTTGTGGGCGATGATTCGCAGCGGTGCTCTATCTTGGCGAGACATGGTAAGGTCCTCTTCACCTTCGGTCGGTTGATCGTGTTCCGGCGGGCGGGTATCCTATCTGTGATGTTCCAAAAGTGTCTCGGCCATTCGAATACATTCGCTGGTCACAGCGTGCCCGAGCCCCTGTAACTCCACGCAATGCCACAGGCTGACGATACCCCACTGATGCGCCAGTGGCGAGAGGTCAAATCCCAGCACAGGGATGCTCTCGTCTTCTTCCGAGTCGGCGACTTTTACGAATTCTTCTTCGAGGACGCCGAAAAGGGATCCCGACTCCTTGGATTGACGCTCACGTCTCGAAACAATGGAGCAGCGGCTCGTGTGCCCCTCGCGGGGGTGCCGGCCAAGGCGCTGGATGAGTACCTGGGTCGGCTGGTGGCCCTGGGGCAGAAGGTCGCCATCTGCGACCAGGTGGAGGATCCCGCCGACGCCAAGGGAATCGTTCGGCGCGAAGTGACGGAGACTGTAACGCCAGGGACCGTCCTTCATGACGCGCTCCTGACCGCCGAGCGAAACAATTTCTTGGTCGCTCTGACGGAGCCGGCCGATGGGTGTTTGGGGCTCGCTAGGCTCGACCTGTCCACCGGCGAGTTGTCCGTCCAAGACGTAACAGTTCCCGATTTGAGAGCTGAGCTGGGCCGGCTCGACCCGGCCGAACTGTTGTTGCCCCGTGTCTTCGAACGGGATGGAACCGGCCCGGCTTCCTTGGGTGATGCGCTTTCCGGCCGGCTCCGCACTTACCGCGACGATTGGGTCTTCGACTACGCCTCGGCGGCCGATGAGATGAAGCGGCGGTACGGGATTCAGAGCCTCGAGGCATTCGGTTTCCGACGGGAAGACCACTTGCTCGTCCAGGCCACAGGAGCGCTTCTGACCTACGTTTCGGAGATCCGGCCTGGAGGAGTAGGACACCTGCGCCGACCTCAGATCATCCGTCGAGGCAGCGCGATGCTCCTCGACGAGATGACACGCCGGAACTTGGAGTTGGTCGAACCCCTCCGGGCGGGCGAGGAGGGTGGCACGCTCACCTGGGTGCTCGACGAAACCGTGACGGCCATGGGCGCGCGCGCTCTCCGACGCTGGATCCTCAACCCACTCGTGGATGCGGAGGAGATCTGGCGGAGGCAGGAGGCCGTCGCGGAATTCTTCGACGCCCCAGACCTACGTGCCCGTCTTCGTGATGCCCTCGGGCGAATGACCGATCTGGAGCGCCTGGCCGGCAAAGTGGGCGCCGCGCGCGTCTCACCGAGAGAGCTTCTCGGCCTCGGCCGATCGCTTGCCGAGCTTCCGGTGATCCGGGAAGCGGGTGAGGGCGTGGAGAGTGCGTTCTTGCAGAGCCTGGTCACTGAAATCGATCTGCTGCTGGATGTTCGGGAGTTGGTCGAAAAGGCCATCTCACCCGACGCCCCCGCCACGCACCAGGACGGAGGGATCATCCGCGAAGGGTACTCTGCCGATCTGGACGAGCTTCGAGTGACCCGGGATGGTGCCCGTGACTTCATAGCCGGGCTACAGAGCCGGGAAAGGGAGCGCACCAAGATTTCCTCACTCAAGGTCGGCTTCAACAAAGTGTTCGGGTACTACCTGGAGGTCACGAAGGCCAACATCGACAAGGTTCCTGACGACTATGTCCGCAAGCAGACGCTGGCCAACGCGGAGCGTTATTTCACGCCCGAACTGAAGGAGTGGGAAGAAAAGATCTTCGACGCCGAAGACCGCATGGATAAGCTCGAGGCTGGACTCTTCGGCGAGGTGCGGGTTCAGGTGGCCGCCGAGGTGAGCCGTATCCAAGAAGCTGGAAGCCGCGCCGCCCGGCTCGACGTGTTGACCACGTTGGCGCACGTGGCGGAAAGGCGAGGATACGTAAGGCCTGAGGTCCACACGGGGTACGACCTGCAAATCGTCGCGGGCCGGCACCCGGTGGTCGAAATGATGATGCCCTCCGAGTCGTTCATTCCGAACGATATGGCGCTGGACCAAGCCCGTCGCATCGTAGTACTCACCGGACCGAACATGGCGGGAAAATCCACGCTACTCCGGCAGGTGGGGCTCATCCACCTGATGGCGCAAATCGGATCGTTCGTTCCTGCGGATCGGGCGCGCCTTCCGGTTTGTGATCGGATCTTCACCCGTGTGGGCGCCTCCGATAACCTGGCTCGAGGGCAGTCGACTTTCATGGTGGAGATGAACGAAACCGCCTCCATCATGCATGGCGCCACTGAGTGGAGCCTTGTGCTCCTCGACGAGATCGGTCGGGGTACCTCTACGTACGACGGAGTTTCCATAGCTTGGGCGGTCACCGAGCACCTGCACGAAGAAGTTGGAGCAAAGACGATCTTCGCCACCCATTATCACGAGTTGACTCAACTCGGGGACCTGCTGCCCGCTGTCGCAAACATGAACGTCGCCGTGCGGGAAGTCGGAGACGAGATCGTTTTCCTGCGCAGGCTCGAGGACGGTGGCGCCGACCGGTCCTACGGAATCCAAGTCGCGCGCTTGGCCGGGCTTCCCGGTGGGGTGATTGCTCGGGCGAGGGAACTTCTGACTGAGTTGGAGGGAACACACACCGGTGGGGGAGAGGGTTTGGGCCGGTTCGGTGCACATCGTCCGGCGTCGGAGCCCTCGCTCGATCAGCTTACGTTTTTCGCTGCCGGTGACCCGCCTTTGCTAGAACGACTCCAGAGGATCGATCCGGAAGCGATGACACCCAAGGAGGCTCTGGACCTCTTGTTCGAACTGCACAAGGAATCTCGTTCGCCGGAGGACAGTTGAGACCGCGCCGGTGCAGACCTGGTTCCGCGGCCATGTGCGTGCTCCTGGCGTCCGGCATGTGGGGTTGTTCCGGGGATCAGGAAATCGAGAGCCCATCCCCGTTGAGTGCATCGGTGCTGATCGATTATCCCTTGGATCTGTGGGACCAGGGTATCGAGGGCAGCTCCGTTCTGAAGGTGCGTGTGACGGACCTGGGTGACGTGGATAGCGTGGTGGTAATGGAGTCCAGTGGATTCGTTTCGTTCGACTCCTCAGCCGTCCGCGGAGCAAGGACGCTGAGATTCAGTCCGGCCCGGCAGGGGGACAAGCGCATCGAAGTCTGGGCGAACGTGCCCGTTCATTTTTCCAAGAGACCGCGCCCGTGAAGGCTGTCCGCAACGCGGCCAGTGTACTCCTTCAACAGCCTTCTGGATCCTCACCGCGGGCCGGTCATGAGTGAAAACCACCCCCGCCCATACAACGACGTCACCGAAGTGGTGGGGGCGACCCCTCTGATCAGGCTGAACCGTGTCGCCCGTGATGTCCCCGGGACCATTTACGCGAAGTGCGAATTCATGAATCCCGGCGGATCCCTGAAGGATCGCATCGGACTGGCCGTGGTAGAAGCGGCCGAGCAGGAAGGAGCGCTCAAGGCGGGAGGGGTGATTGTCGAAGCGACAAGCGGCAACACGGGAATGGCTCTGGCCATGGTCGCGGCACTTCGAGGTTACCGGTGCATCTTCACGATGCCCGACAAGATGAGTCAGGAGAAGGTGAAGCTCCTGCGCGCCTTCGGCGCGGAAGTGGTCATCGTCCCCACCGCGGTCCCGCCCGACCATCCTGAGCATTACACCGTGAAGGCTGCGACCATCGCGCGTGAGACACCGGGAGCGGTATTGGCCAACCAGTTCTACAATCCGGCGAATCCGCAGGCACACTACGAAACTACGGGTCCCGAGATTTGGGCCCAAACAGACGGAAAAGTCACTCACTTTCTCGCAGGTTCCGGCACCGGCGGGACGATTACCGGGGTGGGTCGGTACCTCAAAGAGCAGAACCCGGACGTCCAGATCGTGGGCGTGGACCCGGAGGGGTCGGTCCTGAAAGCCTTCTTCGATACGGGAGAGATGACCAGGGGCGAACCGTATAAGGTCGAGGGGATCGGCAATGACAAGATTCCGGGCGCCCTGGACCTGAGTGTTACGGATCGCTGGGTGACCGTAACCGACGCCGAGTCGTTTGCCATGACGCGCCGCATAACCCGGGAGGAGGGTCTCTTCGCCGGAGGTTCGGCCGGACTTCAGGTGCACGCCGCACTCGAAATTGGGAAGGAGGCCGGCGAAAGTGCAGTGATCGTGACCCTGCTGCCCGACTGGGGTGAGCACTACCTCACCAAAGTCTACGACGACGATTGGATGCGGGAGAACGAGTTCATGAAGCGGGCCCACCCCAGTGTCCATGACCTGGTGGCCGGAAAGGACCGTGATCTTCCGGGACTCATCACGGTTCAGCCCACCACGCCGGTGCGAGTCGCCCTCGCAACGCTCACGTCGCACAACGTCTCACAATTGCCCGTGCTCCTCGAGGGCGACTGTGTGGGCTCGCTGACCGATGGCGAGTTGATGTCCTCCGTGATCGAGGATCCGGAGCTGCTCGACCGGCCCGTCGAGTCGATCATGGATACGCCCTTCCCGGTCGTGGACAGCCATACGGACGCCGAGGCGACCGCACCACTACTGACTCGGAAGAACTCGGCGGTCCTCGTCCGCGACGAAGGTGAAATCAGTGGGATCCTCACCCGGTATGACCTAATCCGTAACCTGACGGGCTCGATCGGTTGATGGGGGTGAGCGGATGAGGGTCGTGGTCCTACTCGGAGGCGAGTCGGAGGAACGCGATGTTTCCCTCGCCTCTGGCTGCCAGGTGGCTAATGCCCTGAGGGAAGCGGGGCACGACGTAGCTGCGCTGGACCCCGCCACAGGGGCCCTGACCCGCGAGGACGAGGCCAAAATCCTCGCCGAGGGCGTGGGAATCTTGCCGCCGGGCACATCAAGTGCGGACGCCGCGCCAGACCATTCCGGCGCTTCCGACGGTGCGAAGCTCGTGGATCACGAGGAGGGTGGTCCTCTTGGTGGTGGCTTCGCGCTTGAAGACCTACACGGCGCGGCGGCTGACGTGGTCTTTCCGGCGCTGCACGGGGGCATGGGCGAAGATGGCACGCTTCAGGCTCTGCTCGACGGCCGCGGTATCACGTACACGGGAAGTGGCATGCTCGGCAGCGGCCTCGCGATGAACAAGGACGTCACAAAGCGCCTCCTCTGGGACGCCGGAGTCCCGACGCCGGATTGGCTTGTGAACCCCTCCGCCGATGAGGCGGTCGAGCGGCTCAGTCTGCCCCTCATCGCCAAACCGGTCGCGGGCGGCTCGTCGGTCCGCTTGTACCTACTCGACAATGCTGCCCAAGTGGAGGAGAGGATCCAGTTGGAAGCAGTCGGCGCTGCCGAGAGCGGTGAGGCTTCCGACATGATGTATGAAGTTTTCGTCGACGGCCGTGAGTTCACCGTGGGCATCCTGGGTGACGAGGCCCTGCCAGTCGGCGAGATCGTTTCCGAGCATGGGTTGTTCGATTACGAGTGTAAGTACCAGCCGGGAATGGCCGACGAGGTTTTTCCGGCCGAGATCTCGGACGCCTTGGCCCAGACGCTTCAGGAACGCGCCCTCCAGGTGCACCGCCTGCTGCGACTCAGAGATTTTTCTCGGGTCGACTTCATGGTCGATGGGGAGGGCGAGGCCTGGTGTCTGGAGGCCAACACCCTACCCGGGATGACCTCGACTAGCCTCCTTCCCAAGGCCGCGTGCGCGGCGGGCATGACTTTTGCGGAGTTGTGCGATCGGATCGTGCGTATGGCAGCTGAGCGTGCCGGAAGCGCTTCACCCTAGTAACCTCACTGGTGTTCCTCGCAACCTGCTCGTAAGGAAGGGGGTTTGATTTCAACGCGGCGAGGCTATTCTTTCGCTGTACTCTAAGGTGGAGAAGGGTTTTTGAGAGGTACCGGGAACTACCGTGACGGAGGGATGATCTTCGGCTATCAGTTGACCCCGTGGGTCAAGCGGCTGCTCATCGCGAATACGATCGTGTTCGTGCTCACCTGGGTTATCGGCCGGGGATTTGTCCTCGATTGGTTCTCCTTCCAGCCGACCAAGATCTTTATTCGCCCGTGGACTCCCCTCACATACATGTTCCTCCACGGTGATTTTTGGCACCTCTTCATGAACATGCTCGGGCTGTTCTTCTTCGGCACGCATCTCGAATCGAAGTGGGGGTCGCGGGAATTCATTCGATACTATCTGGTGTGCGGCCTCGGAGGGGTAGCACTCAGTTTTCTGTTCTTGACGAATCCGACCATCGGTGCCTCGGCCGCGGTCTACGGCGTCCTGTTGGCGTTCGCCATGACATGGCCCAACGCTCCCATTTATGTCTGGGGCATCTTCCCGGTACAGGCGAAATGGCTGGTGGGCTTTTTCGTTGTCGTCAGCTTCATCAACGCCTTCGGCGCCGCGGGCGGGGGCGTCAATCACTTCGCCCATCTTGGCGGATTCGCTGCGGGATTTCTCTATCTGAAGGCCGACTGGCGTGCCTCGCAGGCCATACAAGGTATCCAGAAGGCTGCTCGCGGTGGGCGGCGGTTCGCGATCGTTCCCCGCGAAGAGCAGGAGGAAGCTACGAGTGGCCTGAACCAAGAGAGCGTCGACGCTGCCGAAGAAACGACGTTGGACGCCGTCGATCGAGTGCTGGACAAGATTTCGGCAGAGGGGATGGCGTCCCTCACGGAGCAAGAAAAGCAGCTGCTCGACCAAGTATCGAAGAAGCACCGCACGAACTGAGCAGCGTCTCGGCCGCCGCTAGTAGCCTCCGCTTCGGCCTCTCGATCGCACGAGACCTTCTGCGAAGCCACACTGACCCGTCCTGATCTGGACGAGATCGGCCGTTCGGCCTACAATCACCGTCCCTTGGAAGAAAAGCGATACCGTGCACATCGGGTAGGAGGTATACATGGCGTCCGCCAAAGAGTATACGACGGATAGAATCAGGAATGTTGCAGTTCTGGGCCACGGCGGTGCTGGGAAGACCAGCCTCATCGACGCCCTCTGTTACACCGCTGGTTCTTCACGACGGAAGGGAAACGTCACCGAGGGACACGCGCTCACGATGTACACGCCGGAGGAAGCGAGTCACGGGATTTCGCTTCAGTGCACGCCGGCATTCTGCGAGTACGCTGGCGCCAAGATCAACCTACTCGACACTCCGGGCTTCATGGATTTCGTCGGTGAGACGCTGGCGGCGATCCGGGTGGCGGACTCTGCGGTTATTGTAGTGAGTGCCACCTCCGGCGTGGAGGTTGGTACCGAAACCGTCTGGGAATACGCGGAAGACCGGGGAGTTCCCCGGTTCTTTTTTTTGTCCATGATGGACAAGGAGCACGCCTCTTTCGAGCGTGTGTACCAGGACATCAAGGCACAACTCACCGAAAAGGTCGTGCCCGTCGAGATCCCAATTGGAGAGGGTGACGACTTCAGGGGCATCATCAACTTATTCAGTGAGCGAGCCCACATGTTCAAGGCTGGCACCGAGAAGGGCGACTACGACGAGGTCGACGTACCCGAGGAGCTTCAGGCCAAGTTCGAGAAGTGGGAGACCGAGCTCCAGGAGACGCTCGCCACCACCGACGAGGCGCTTCTCGACCGCTATCTGGACGAAGGCAAGATAAGCCGGGAAGAAGCTATCCAAGCTATGCACAAGGGAGTGGCAAGCGGGGATATCGTGCCGCTCTTCTGCGGATCCGCGGAGAACTCGTACGGGATGCAAGCCCTCCTCAAGGGACTTGTGGATCTTTGCCCCAGCCCCACTGAAGCCGCCGGCGAGTTGGCCCAGCGCACCGGCATGGAGGAGGAGGTTCACCTGTCTGCCTCGGACGACGAGACCTTCTCCGCTCTCATCTATAAGACGGCCTTAGAGCCCCACATTGGGGAGATGTCGTACTTCCGCGTCATGAGCGGCACGGTCAGCAATGGGCAGCAGGTCAAGAACGGTGAGCGTGGAAGCGTCGAAAAACTGAACCACCTCTCTGTCGCCATGGGGAAGGACCGCTTGGAGGTCTCCAAACTCCATGCAGGAGATCTCGGGGTGGTCGCGAAGCTCAAGAGCGCCCACACCAATGACACCCTCTGCGACATGTCCCGTGCTGTGATCCTCGAGAAGATCTCCTTCCCGAACCCAGAGATCGCAGTGGCGATTCGCGGTGAGAACCGTGGAGATGAAGATAAGCTAGGCGTTGTCCTTCCTAAGTTGCACGAAGAGGACCCGACGTTTCTGGCCGAGTTCGACGCAGAACTTCATCAGACGATAGCCCGGGGGTTGGGCGAGCTGCATTTGGCGGTTCAGCTGGAACGTATGAAGCGGAAGTACGGGGTGGCCGTGATGATGGAGCAACCAAAGATCGGCTACCGGGAGACGATCACGAAAGAGGCCGAGGGACAGGGGCGGCACAAGAAGCAGTCGGGCGGACGCGGCCAGTTCGGGGATTGTTGGATTCGGCTCAAGCCACGTACGGCCGGCAAGGGGTACGAATTCGTCAGTTCCATCAAAGGTGGGGTGATCCCGACCAAGTACGTGCCCTCCGTGGACAAGGGCATCCAAGAGGCGGCTGCCCGCGGAGTCCTCGCCGGTTTTCGCTGTGTCGACTTCGAGGCGGAGTGTTACGATGGCTCCTACCATGCGGTGGACTCGAGCGACATCGCGTTCAAGCTGGCCGGCTCCGCCGCGTTCAAGAATGTCGCTGGAAAGTGCCGCCCCGTGATCCTGGAGCCCATCATCGAGGTTACGGTGACCACGCCCGACGACTACGTAGGCGACATCATGAGTGACATGAATCAGCGGCGTGGGAAGGTGCTGGGGATGGAGCCCACAGCGGGACGCACGACGGTCAAGGCCTTGGTGCCCGAGGCGGAGCTCTATAAGTATTCCACGTCGCTCCGTGCCATCACACAGGGACGGGCGCACCACAGCCGGGCTTTCTCGGGGTACGAGGCCGTTCCGGCGCTGGAGGTGCCCAAAGTGATCGCGGCGTCGAAAGAGGCGGCGGCGGCTCACTAACGGTATGAAGCTGATCCGGACTCACACAATCCGGCGCCGGAACCGCGAGGTGGGACGGAAGAGAAAGTAAGAGAAGGAGGCAGTTGCGGTGTCAGGACATAGCAAGTGGGCGACCATCAAGCGCAAGAAGGCCGCGACCGACGCCAAGCGCGGTAAGATCTTCACCAAGCTGATCCGGGAGATCACGGTGGCGGCCCGGGATGGTGGAGGCGACCCCAACTTCAACCCGCGCCTCCGCCTTGCCGTGGACAACGCCAAGGCCGGCAATATGCCTGCCGACAACATCACCCGGGCCATCAAGAAGGGCACAGGTGAGCTCGAGGGTGTCAGCTACGAAGAAATCGCCTACGAGGGCTACGGTCCCGGCGGTGTGGCCCTCTACATCGAGACGCTGACCGACAATCAGAACCGGACCGTGGCCGATGTGAGGCACATCCTGACTAAACTCGGTGGCAGCCTGGGGACGACGGGTTCCGTAGGCTGGCAGTTCGACCGGAAGGGTCAGATCTACGTGGAAGCCTCGCGCTACACCGAGGAGGTGGTCTTCGAGGCCGCAATCGAGGCGGGGGCGGAGGATGTCGAGGCGTCGGGGGATGAGTTCATCGTTACGACGGACGCCAGCTCGTTTCACGAAGTACAAGCAGGCGTGAGGTCTGCTGGAATCGAGTTCGAGCGGGCCGAGCTTGTCTGGATTCCCCAGAACGAGATCCGTGTCGAAGGCAGGGACGCCGAGAAGCTCATCAAGCTCATGGATGCGCTGGACGACATCGACGACGTTCAGGAGGTTTCGTCCAATGCGGATATCGACGAAGAGATCCTCGCCCAGGCAGTGTAGTGTCCTGCCGTCGAACGTCACTGTATTCAACCTCCGCTGTAGGATACTTGTAGGTGAGTGCCGAGCTGATTCTCGGGATCGATCCCGGAACGGCCATCACTGGGTACGGGGTTGTTGCCAAGGAGGGCGGAGGGGCGGTTTCTCTGGTGGAGTGTGGGGTGGTGCGTACGTCTTCGGGCGAGGTTCTGGCAGTTCGGATTCGAGACATCTACGAAGCGATTACCACGCTAATCACCCGCCACGCGCCGTCGGTCCTCGTCGTGGAAGACGTCTTCCAAGGAAAGAACGTGCAGAGCGCCCTCAAGCTCGGACACGCCCGTGGGGCTATACTGCTCGCTGGGGCGCTCGGCGAGATTCCGATCGTCGAGTACTCACCCAGGGAGATCAAGAAGGCCGTGGTGGGAAACGGTAACGCTACCAAGGATCAGGTAGGTTTCATGGTGCAACAGCAGCTCCGGCTCAAGGCCCCGCCCTCGCCGGCCGATGCCGCCGACGGCGTTGCCGCGGCGCTCTGCCACTGCGTCATGGGGACGTTCCGTTGATCAGCCGCCTCAAGGGCACGCTTGTCTCCCGGGAGCTGGATCACATCGAGGTGGAGACGGCCGGGGGCGTCGTCTACGAGATCCAGATCCCGCTGTCGATCCTCGAACGCCTGCCGAGGCCACCGGCTCCAGACTTCGAGATCCGCACGCTCCAGGTGGTCCGGGAGGACTCGGTCACACTCTACGGCTTTATGGAGCCCTTCGAGCGCGAACTCTTTTCGCGGCTCCTAGGGGCGTCGGGCGTGGGGCCCAAGGTGGCACTGGCCATGCTCTCCACTTATTCGGCTCGACGCCTCGCGCAGGCGTTGGCCGAGAAGGACGTGAACGCACTCAAGCAGGTCAGCGGCGTGGGGAAGAAGACCGCCGAACGCATCGTACTGGAGCTGGCTGATAGGGTCGAGGACCTTGCTCTCGGGGCTCCCGGACCGGCCGGCGCCGAGTCAGAAGATGGACCCGGCGCCCAAGAGGCGGTGGCGGCGCTCGTTGCGTTGGGGTATTCGTTCGTGGATGCGGACGCGGCGGTTCGCGGTGCGCTCACCCAGGGCGAGCCGGAGAGCACGGACGAGTTGGTCCGCCGGGCTTTGGCGAAGAGGTAGCGGACCTCCAGTTGGGAGACGACGAGCGATGAGAGTCAGACGATGACGGGCAGAAGTGAAATCACCACACCGGAGGTCCTAGAGGAAGACGCCGTGGCGGAGCCCTCGTTACGGCCTCAGCGCCTCGATGAGTTCATCGGCCAGGACAAAGTTCGCGAGGCCCTAAGCATCGCCATCGAGGCGGCCAAGCAGCGCCGGGAACCATTGGACCACTTGCTCTTCCACGGGCCGCCGGGACTTGGCAAGACCACGCTGGCATCGCTGATCGCGCGAGAGATGGGCGTGAACTTCAAGTCCACGTCGGGGCCCGTCCTGGAAAAGCCGGCGGACCTCGTGGGCATGCTCACCAACCAGCGTGAGGGAGACGTGCTCTTCATCGACGAGATCCACCGGCTCCGACCCATCATCGAGGAGTTCCTGTATCCCGCTATGGAGGACTACCGGGTGGAGATCCGCCTGGCCGACGGCCCCCGGGCCGAGACCATGACGATGGACATCGACAAATTCACGCTCGTGGGTGCGACCACGCGGTTCGGGCTCCTCACCGCGCCCATGCGGGCCCGCTTCGGGATCATTCAGCGGCTGAACTTCTATCCGCCCGAGGAGTTGGCGGTGATCGTGTCACGGAGCTCGTACATTCTAGGCGTGGAGTGCTCGACCGAAGGGGCGCAGATCCTGGCCCGCCGCGCTCGGGGAACCCCCCGGGTGGCCAACAGGCTGCTCCGCCGAGTACGCGATTTCGCTCAGGTGAGGGCCGACGGTATCATCACGGCCGATGTGGCCGAGGAAGCGCTTGAGATGCTGAACGTCGACGAATACGGCCTCGACGAGATGGACGGCCGCGTGCTCCGTACGCTGATCGAGAAGTTCGAGGGCGGCCCTGTCGGGCTCGAAACGCTGGCCGTGGCGATGAGCGAAGACGCGTCTACCCTGGAGGAGGTCTACGAGCCGTTCCTGATCCAGGAGGGGTTCCTCATGCGGACGTCCCGTGGACGGGTGGCGACGGTGAGGGCGTACAAGCGGTTCGGGTACGAACCCCCGGCCGAGGGTGAAGCGGGGGGTGGGCAGTCGTCGCTCTTCGAGTGAGAAGGCCGGGCGTTCCCGCGGGGACGCGTCTGGTGCTCCTAGGGCGTTCTGATGTGTTGATCGGCGGCTAACCGGGTGAAGGACGGCTCGAGGGTTTCCGACTACGAGTACGATCTCTCTCCAGGACGCATCGCACAGTACCCGACCGAGCGCAGGGACCAGAGCCGGTTGTTGGTCGTGCCATGGGGAAGTGAGCCGTTCGAGCATCGGGTGTTTTCGGATCTGGTCGACCTGCTGAACCCCGGCGACGTCCTAGTCGTAAACGAGAGCCGGGTAGGCCCGGCGCGGCTGCTTGGGCGAAAGCCCACCGGGGCGTCTTCGGAGATCCTGTTGTTACGCCCGTTGGCCGGTGGAGATGTGACGGACCACGAGGTTGGGCATGAGGGGGCCGTTTCCAAGGATCCCGACGAGGCCACGCTCTGGGAGGCGCTGGTGCGACCCGGCGGCAAGCTCAAACCCGGGCGGCTCGTGAACATCGCACCGGGGTTCGACGTCGAGATCGTCGATGGCGCGCCGGGTGGAGGTCGGATCGTGAGGCTCGTTGTCGACGGTTCGGTACGGGAAGCCCTGGAGGCGCATGGCCGCGTGCCACTGCCTCCCTATCTCGAGCGGGACGACGAACCACTGGACCGGGAGCGCTACCAGACCGTGTACGCCCGTGTACCGGGCTCGGTGGCTGCGCCCACAGCGGGACTGCACTTCACTCCGGAACTGCTGGAGATGATTGACGAGAAGGGCGTGGAGCGTGTGGCCGTCACCCTGGACGTGGGGGTGGGGACGTTTCGCCCCGTGGAGGTCGATGATCCGGCCGGGCACGACATGCACAGCGAGCAGTACTTCGTGTCCGCCGAGGCGGCGGAGGCGATCAACGCCGCGCGAGGGGAGGGGCGGAGCATCTGGGCGGTGGGCACGACCGTGGTGCGCACGCTCGAGAGTGCAGCCCGCGACGGGGTGGTGGGGGAAGGGAGCGGGGCGACGGACCTGTTCATCCGGCCGCCCTACGACTTTCAGATGGTGGACGGGTTGATTACGAACTTCCACCTGCCACGGTCGACGCTCCTGATGCTGGTGGCCGCATTCGGCGGGTACGAGAGGACGATGGAGGCGTACGGTGTGGCGATCCGAGAGGGGTACCGGTTCTACTCGTACGGGGATGCGATGGTGGTGCGGTAATCACTCTTCAGAGAAGAAAGAATTTGCCCATGATTCGTCTCGTGAGTTCGTGGTTGGCGTGTATCACGGCGTGAGGCACTGTGTCCGTAAAGACAAGGTTTGTTGCTTGCCCGTAACCCACCGGATGCGGCATGAAAGGGAAAACTTTAAGTTAGCCGTCCACTTTGCGGGATAGAAATGGACGGGCGAGCCGTGAACCATAATCCACCGAAGGGAGTTCTGATGGTCAGTCGACGAGAGGTGTTGCGACGCATGGGCGGTTTGGCGGCCGGGGCGGCCGTGATGGGTTGTTCCGGGGAGACGGATTCTGGTGGGGCCATCTCGGCCGAGGCCTCCATGACCGCCGCGAGTAGCGGGCCCGGCACGACGCCTCTGGCGCCGCTCGGCGTTCAGCTCTACACGCTACGATCGGAGATGGAGGGCAGGGTAGAGCAGACGCTCGAGCGTGTGGCCGCGATTGGCTACCAAGAGGTCGAGTTCGTACGATCTCAGTATTTCGGTCACTCGCCCACCGAGATCCGGGAGATGCTCGCAAGGACCGGGCTGCGCTCCCCGGCCTCCCACATCACTCCCAGCTTCGAGACCGACGCTTGGGCAAGGATTCTGGATGACGCGAACGAGGTCGGGCACGAGTACGTCGTGGTGGCGTCGATCCCTCTGGAGATGAGGGCCAGCCTAGACGATTGGCGGCGTACAGCCGAGTTGATGACCAGCGCCGGTGAGCGAGCCCGGGCGGCGGGCCTACGCTATGCCTATCACAATCACGACTTCGAGTTTGTCGAGATGGACGGCCGTGTGGCCTTCGACGTTTTCTGCGAGGAGTCCGATCCCGAGCTGGTGCAGATCGAGCTGGATCTCTTCTGGATCATTCACGGCGGCGGTGATCCTGTAGCGTTCTTCGACCGGTGGCCTGGGCGCGTCCCGCTGGTCCACGTGAAGGATCGCACGGCCGCAGGCGAAATGGTGGACGTGGGTGCGGGTGTCATCGACTGGCCCGGGCTCTTCCGACACATCGATCACGCGGGGATGAAGCACTTCTTGGTCGAACATGACCGCCCGGATGGACCCTTCCGATCTATCGAGGCCAGCTACCGATACTTGAGTGCACTCGAGGTCTGATTTCGATCAACGGACACCACCCAGGTCACACGCTGCACGGGTCGTGAGGTGCGCCCCTGTTGGGGCCTCCTACTCGTCCTGATCTGAATGTGGTTCGGTCATGATCAGGCCAGTCCTAGATACTCGAGGACTTCTCGAGGCGGTGGATCCCACCGCTCCAACGGTACGTTGCCGATGTAGGGGAGATCTTGCATCCCCTCCTCCGTGGTCCAGAAGGCGCCGGCCGTGAGGTCACGGACCCGCGTGAAGAAGCGGGCTCCGGTCTGAAATTCAGGTGCTGCGTCCGGTAGGTAGGCGATGTCAGAGCAGATGCCGTCCTTGCGCTCGGGACTCAGATTCCGGAAGCGCGTGCCTTGCCCGAAGCGGCGACTCGTCTCTTCATCGAGCCACACGAGTCCTTCCCGGATGAGAACCCGGTCACGGCCCATGCGCGAGTAGGGAGCGCTCACCCACTCGTCGATGTAGTCGTGCGTGCCCAACTGACTTGCGGAAGGGGAGCGCTCATCCGCTGGAATGATCACGTCACAGAGTGAAGCGAGTGTCTCCAGTTCGTCCTGGGTGAGGATGCGCTCCCAAGGGATGACCGGCGACAGGAGATCCGGGTCCCACGCCGTACCGGTGGGGCCGGCGGTACCGATCGAGAGGGACCCATCGGCCCCGTCTTCGGCTTCGGTCGCACAGGAAGTCAGACCGGGGGTCGCCGCTGCCACAGCCATGACCTTCAGCGCCATCCGCCGGTTCATAGGGATGAGCATTGGAAGGGTTCTCTGCTCGTGGTCGCTATCGCGCTGTTTCCGCTTGCTCATCCGATACTCCCGCGCTGGAGCTCGTTCACCAGATAGTCCGTCGCGCGCCATGCGACGGCCATGATGCTCAACGTCGGGTTCTTGTCCGCGTTGGACAGAAAGCATCCGCCGTCGGTCACGAAGAGGTTGTCCACCTCCCACGACTGGCAGAAGGAGTTGAGCACCGAACTCGACGGATCGTCACCCATACACGCGCCGCCCACTTCGTGAATGATGTCGCCGGGCGGCGCGATGGCATCGGCGCCGTCATCGTTGATGGTGCTGAGTACCCGACCACCCATCGATTCGATGATATCGGCGAAGGTGTGCTCCATGTGGCGGGCTTGGTTCAGTTCGTGGTCCGACCACTTCCAATGGAAGCGAAGGACCGGGATACCCCACTGATCCACGGTGTCCGGATCGAGTTCACAGTAGCAGTCCTCGTTGGGAATCATCTCTCCTCGGCCCGCGAAGCCGACGAACGATCCGTAGTAGCGACGGCAGTCCTCTTTGAACGCCTGTCCGTAGGATCCTCCCGTGAAGCGCTCCAGCCGGTTGAACGTGCCGCCGCTCGGCATGCGCCGCCCTCCACCCAACTCGATGTGATAACCCCTAGCGAAATCCAGATCACCCCGGGCCTGCTCCTGGTATAACCACCACGGCACATACATATGCATGGCCGAAGCTCCGTCCGCGTTGTGGGGCGGCATGTTCTCTAAGGCCGGAATCTGGCCTTGGACGCCGGCGCCCACCGTGTCCATGATGTACTTCCCGACGAGTCCGCTTCCGTTGGCGAGGCCGTCTGGAAACAAGTTGCTTTTCGAGTTGAGAAGGATCCGAGCGGAGGAGAGAGCGCTCGCCGCAAGGATCACCACGCGTGCGTTGGCCTGCTCGTCAAGCCCGGTTCGCTTGTCGATATAGTGCACGCCGGTGGCACGTCCCCGGGCGTCGATCGTCACCTCACGCACCATGGCGTCGGTGACGAGGTCCACGTTGCCCGTAGCCATGGCCGGCGGAATCAGGACGGTCGTGGACTGGAAGTTTGCCTTGATGGAGCACCCCCGTCCGCACGGCGTGGCCCAGAAGCAGGCCGCCCGAGAGCGCATGGATTCGCTGAGCACCCGCTGGGCTAGCGGGTTGTTCGGATGTACGAGTCCAGGAAGCGTCTCGTAGTCCTGGACCTCGGAAAGCACGGCGATGTGGGAGGGGATCACTGGAATGCCCAGCTCCGCACAGGCGCGTTGTTCAAAAAGCTCGTGGGCGCGCGGCGCGGGCGGGGCCAGAAGGACTCCGGGGGACGAGTTAGGTGTGTTCTCGAGCCCCTCGTTGGACCCGTATACGCCGACGAGCCTCTCGGTTTTGTCGTAATAGGGGGCCATGTCGTCGTATGACATGGGCCAGTCGAAGCCCAGACCATCCCTCGAGAAGGGCTTGTAGTCGTACGGACCCATACGCAGTGAGATTCGGCCCCAATGGTTGGTGCGGCCGCCCAGCATGCGTGGTCTCCACCAGCGAAAGTTTGTGCCCTCCGCTGATGTGTACGGTTCGCCTGGGACGTCCCAGCCCCCGTCCACCGTCGCGTCGTAGAAACCGAAAGGCTTCTCGGGCGTCCCTGCCCCCCTGAGCGGCGCATCCTTTGGGAGCTGGAACATAGGCGTCTCAGCGACGGGATCGTAGTTCCGGCCTGCTTCGAGCAGGAGGACCCGCACTCCCTCCACTGCAAGGAGATAGGCGCACATGCCACCGGCGGCGCCCGAGCCGACTACGATGACATCGTAGTCCTGTTGGGCCTTGCTCACGGCAGCCGCCGGATCTTGATGTTCCGGAAGGCGACCACGTCCCCGTGTTCCTGGAGTCCGATGTGGCCTTTGGACGCCTGCCCGTATTCGGGCCATTGGCTGAACTTGCTAGCGGCGACCCGCTCCAGCCAATCGACGCTGCCCAACTCGTATTCCACGGTACGGAAGCCGTTCAACCAATGCTCCACGTGGTTGCCGTCCACAAGAATGCGCACGGAGTTCCAGTCCCCGACGGGATGTGCCAAGCCGCGGGGGGCCGGATGGATCGCATAGTTAGACCCCACCGAGGTGAGAGGTGAGCGACCGTCGGCGTGGTTGTCGTCGTCGAGGATCTGCATTTCGGGGGCGCCCATGTAGATCTGCTCAGGGCCCTCCACTGCACGGAACAGGATCCCGCTGTTCCCGCCGAGCTCCACCTTCCACTCCAGGGTCAGGTCGAAGTTTTCGAACTGCGCCTTGGTGATGAGGTCCCGTCCTCGTCCGACGCGGGTGAGCTCTCCGTCCAGCACCTGCCATCCGTCCGGCACCGCGTCCATCATATAGCCGCGCCACCCGTCCGTGCTCTGCCCGTCGAAGAGGAGTTCCCAGCCCGCCTCGCGCTCGGCGTCGGTCAGCGTATTGATCTGTGATTCGGTGCGCGCCTGTTGCGCCTCGGCCGATCCGGCAAACAGAAACGGCGCGCAAGCTACCAGCGCTACACACGCACCGTGCAGCAGGAGGACGACCGCGCGTTCGGCTGTCCTCTCGGCGGCACTCACATCGACCATCCGGGCCGGTACTCGCGCGTCAGGTATTGATTAGCCTCCTCGATGTTGGTGATCCGCATGTTCTCTCCGTCGTACTGGATCTTTTGCCCCTGACCTGTGCGCAGCGCCACGATCCCGAGGAGCATCACTTCGGTGAGTTGGGCGGCGTAGTCGAAAGGCGTGGTCGCCGTCGCCTCTCCCTTGCAAGCGAGTGCCCAGTTCATGACATGGCTCTCTTCGATGCGCGGGTAGGTTGGGGCCACAGTCGCCGCCCACTCGTGGAGCTCGCTGGGGAAAAGGAGCGGGTTATCTCCGTACGTCTCGTGCATGAGGATTCCGCGAGTCCCTACGAAGATGACGCCTCCCTCCCTGTCCATCGGGACATCCGGAGGGAGCAGCTCGGGGCGAGGCGGCATCAGACCGCCGTCGTACCAGTGCATGTTCACCGGCGGCCGTCCTCCCCGAGCCGGAAATTCGTAGTGGGCGGTCATAGCCAGAGGGTAGGTCACCGGGGCCCGTCGGGGGCCGCCCCACGGGCTCGATGTGGCCTCAATGCTGGTGGGGTACCCCAGATCCAGAGCCCAGAAGGGATGGTCCACCAGATGCGCTCCCATGTCGCCTAGAGCCCCAACCCCGAAGGCGGTCCAACCTCGCCAGTTGAAGGGGTGGTAGATGGGGTGGTACGCCACATCCTCGGCGATCGGCCCCAGGTAGTTCTGCCAGTCGAGTGCGGGTGGTAGCTGATATCCGCCGTCCACGGCTGATGCAATCCGCCTATCTATGGAGCCACGCCCCCAGTCCGTTTGGTCGGGCATCTCGGGCGGGGCGATTGGCGCGGGAATCCCCTGGGGCCAGATGGGTCGGTTCGTCCAGATGTGCACCTCACTCACGTCGCCGATCACGCCTGCGTGGATCCACTCGTTGATCAGGCGCGCATCGTCGCTCGAGTGCCCCTGGTTCCCCATCTGGGTTGTGACCCCGGTTTCTTTGGCGAGGCGAGCCAGCATCCGGGCTTCGGCTACGGTAGCCGTCATCGGCTTCTCCACGTAGACGTGTTTGCCCAGTTCCATGGCCGCCTTCGCGATCACCGCGTGTGTGTGGTCGGGTGTAGCGATCAGGACGGCGTCGATGTTGCTCTGCTTCTCGAGCATCTCACGGAAGTCGCTGTACCGGGTGGCTGATGCGAATTGCTCCTGCCACCTCATGACCTTGGGGCGGGCGGTTCCATCTCGGCCCTCCGCCGTGAGCCCGCCAACTTTGTTGGTCACGAGGTCGAAGTCCACGTCGCAGACGGCCACGATGTTCTCGGTCCCCAGCTCCTGGGCGTTGTCGTTGCCCCTGCCTCCCGCTCCGACGATGGCGATGTTCAGGGTGTCGCTGGGAGCCTGATATCCCACTCCACCCAGGACGTGTCGCGGCACGATCATGCCCCCTAAAGCGAGCGTTGAAGCATCTTGCACGAAGTTCCGGCGGGTCAGTTGGCGGGCTGGTCCGTTCTTGTTCACGGTGAGCTCTCCCTTGGACGGAAGGATCGGAGTTCGAGGCGGGGCGCGATGGTCCCGGCACACGCCTGACAACATACGCAGTTCGGCCTACCAGACACCACCAGCGCGTCGACCGTCAAGATTGCGGCTTACCAACCGCCTCTTTAGAATGCCCGCGGTGGCGTCCTCTGACGGAGCGGCTGTTGATGCGACGGGCCGAACTCGCGATCAGGCTTATGCGCTATGGCCTCCGGTTCGTCGTTCCAGCCGTGATCACAAGCCTAATGAACCTCTTCCTCAGCTCGAACTCAGATCTCACCGATGTTCAGCCTCTGCACGACAACACAGGGCTCGGAGCGGGCGATCGGGCCTATCTTCAGTCCACGTCGGTGAGTTGCGGGGACGCGGCCATGCTCGGAGACAAAGGAGTGACCGTGCGCTCCACGGGTTGTCCGTGAACAAAGGCTCCGCTTCACTTGCGCACCTTGCTCTCGCTGGCGTCTTACTGTGCCTCTGCACGCCCGGCTCACTCGAGGCACAGGACAGCGACTGGTCTACCTATCTGGGCGATCCAGGACGTCGCCACTACTCCGAATTAGATCAGATTAATCGCGACAACGTTGACGAGCTCGAGGTGGCTTGGGTCTACGACTCAGGCGAGGCCCGTGGGGGTGGTTCGACCATGTATACTAGCCCGCTCATCGTTGACGGCGTGCTGTATGGTCTATCGCCGAGACTTGTCGCGTTTGCCCTCAACGCAGCTACCGGGGAAGAGTTGTGGCGCCACGATCCCGGTGGTAGTGGGGCCGCTCAACGTGGGCTCATGTGGTGGCAAGATGAGGATCGAACTCGCCTCTTCTACACGGCCGGTCGGGAGCTGATCGCACTGGACGCGAGTACGGGTGAACCCGTTGAAGAATTTGGCGAAAATGGCAGGCTCGATCTAACGCCCAGCAGGCAGTCCGGCCCTTTTTCTATCACCGTACCGGGCATCATTTTCGAAGATCTGATTGTGTTGGGATTTTCTACCGGTGAGGGTGATCGATCACATGCCGGTGTGATCCGGGCCTACAGCGCGATCAACGGCGATCCGGTCTGGCGGTTCAACAGCCTCCCGCTGGTCGGTGGGTTGGGCTCCGAAACCTGGGCGGACGGTGCGTTGGAAACCGCGGGCGGAGCCAACAACTGGACGGGAATGGCCTTGGATGTGGAACGAGAGCTTCTCTTCGTGCCGACCGGCTCCGCCACGCCGGACTTTTACGGAGCATCACGTCTCGGCGACAACTTGTTCGCCAACTGCCTGCTCGCTCTCGATGCTCGCACGGGCGAACTGCGTTGGTATTTTCAAGCCCTGCGCCATGACCTGTGGGACCGAGATTTTCCTTCACCGCCCACTCTGGTACAACTCGAACGCGATGGCGCGGTAATCGATGCCGTCGCGGTAACAACAAAATCAGGCCACTTGTTCGTATTCGACCGTGATACAGGAGAATCGCTGTACGAAATCGAAGAAGTGGAGACGCTTCCTAGCAACTTGCCCGGTGAAGTGGCCTCCCGGTCTCAACCAGTTTCTACCGTCGCCTTTACCCGCCAGACTTTTGAAATCACCACGCGAAACCAGGACGCCGTCGACTTTGTGAACGACGTGATCCAGGATCTCGATCAACGTCCGTGGGCGCCACCGACCCTTGCTGGCACGCTCATCTACCCGGCATACGATGGCGGCGCGGAATGGGGTGGCTCGGCCTTCGATCCAAATACCAATCGACTCATCTTGAATGCCCAGGAGATCGGCGGAATCGTTCGTCTGTACGAGATCCCTGTTGGATTCAGCAACAGAAATGTGTACGCCGAGAATTGTGGCGCCTGTCATGGTATCGATCGTCAGGGGACGGACGTAGGGCCGAGCCTGGTGGACATCGGTGATCGGCTCAGTCGTGGTCAGATAGCGAGAGTCATGAGAGAGGGACGCGGTCGTATGCCTGGCTTCGAACACTTAAACGAAATCCAGCGAACCGCCGCGTTGAACCATATCCTGTCTCCGGAATCGGTGGCAGATGATCCGCCGAGTACTGAAGTCGACTACGCTTTTGCTGGTTACCTGCGGGTACGCGATCATGAGGGATTACCCGGTAATACCCCGCCCTGGGGTACGCTCAACTCCATCGACTTGGCTACAGGTGAGATCGACTGGCAGGTGCCTTTTGGCGACTACCCAGATCAGGAAGGGTCAGGATACGGTGCGGAGAGTTACGGTGGCCCCGTGGTAACCGCGACTGGGCTAATTTTTATCGGCGCCACTCCGGACAGGAAAATTCGAGCCTACGATGTAAGCGATGGGAAAATGTTGTGGCAAGCCGATCTACCTGCGGCAGGATTCGCCACTCCGGCTATGTACAGCGTCGACGGCCAACAGTATGTGGTTATTGCGGCAGGTGGCGGTAGAATGGGACCACCGTCCGGTACCGAGTACATCGCCTTCAGCCTACCGAACTAAGCAACTAACCTTTCGCGTCCACCCCTTCGAGTGTCACCCACGCCAGGGCCTTCGCGGCGGCGTACCGGTACGAGCGTTGGGAGCCGATTTGTGAGCTGGACGGCCTGCTCGGCCATAGTCACCACGAGCCGGGCCCCCCTCCGTGGATCGGCGTCATGACGCCTGACACGGCTCCGGTCTGACAGTCGGTGCGCATCGATGACCCGCTTACCGGCGCTCACGTAGTCACCCCGATCGAGCGCGTCTGTCGCCTGGTCCAACAGGCGATCGATGTCTCGCTTCAGATCGGTCGGTCGATCAAAAAGGGCCGTATCATCCGCCTCACGGCCTCCGACGGAGGGACGGGGGGACCGGTCGTTGCCCAGCGGCGCCCCAGAGCGTAGCGTGGGGCGTTCGTGCCGAACGAGCGAAACACAACCCTGATCAGGGACGAGGAGGCCGCGGTGAAATCACGGGGAGAGGCGCTTCGGGATTACGTCATCCGACGACTCCTCCTCATGATTCCGACCTTTCTCGGTATCACGTTGGTGACCTTCACGCTTCTCCAGTTCGTTCCGGGCGGGCAGATTGATCAGATCCGGATGGATTTGGCCGGTGCCGGGGGAGGTGGCGAAGTCGGGGGTGGGGGCGGGGCCATTGCACAACTCGTCATCCCCGAGGATCAGCTGGCGCAGCTCACCGAGTACTACGGGTTCGACCAGCCACTCCCGGTGGCTTACGCCTCGTGGCTCTGGGATGTTGTTCGACTCGACTTCGGCGAATCCTTCCGGTACAGCGAACCCGTACTTCAGGTGATAAGGGAGCGTCTCCCGGTCTCGATCTATTATGGACTCATCACGGCGTTCCTCACCTACGGGATCTGCATCCCTCTCGGCATCCTGAAGGCGATCAAGCATCGGACGAACGTCGACAATCTGACCTCAGTCCTGATCTTCGTGGGCTACGCCGTTCCTGGCTTTGCGCTGGGGGCGGTGTTGAGCAATCTGCTCGCAGTGCGATTCGAGATCTTTCCACTCGGGGGATTCCAATCGGTGGGCGCCGCGGAACTTTCGTTCCTCGCTCGGATTTGGGACATCATGTGGCACTCGGTCCTCCCGCTGATCGCGTACCTCGCTGGTGCGTTTGCGGTCACCACCATGCTCATGAAGAACAGCCTCATCGAGAACATGAGTGCCGACTACGTCAAGACGGCGCTCGCGAAGGGGCTGAGTTGGCGACGGACCGTGTTCGTCCATGCCCTGAGGAACTCGCTGATTCCGATGGCTACGAGCGTAGGGACGCTCCTCGGAATTTTCCTGACGGGGAGCTTTCTGATCGAGCGCGTGTTCAGTATTCAGGGGGTCGGACTGCTCTCCTTCGAGGCGATCCAAGCACGTGATTTCCCGGTGGTTCTGGGTTTCCTGGTGATCTCGAGCGTCCTGCTCATGGTAGGGAATCTGATCTCGGATCTTGCGGTGGCGTTCGTGGATCCCCGCGTCCGGTTCGAGTAGACGAGGCCGGGCCGATGCAGTGGATCAAGCTGGACCCTATCACACGTAGGAGGCTACAGCGGTTCCGACGGATCAAACGAGGGTACTACTCCTTCGTCATCCTGGTCGTCGCGATCGTCCTGGCGATATTCGCTCCTTATTTGGCCGAGAGCAGGGCGCTTCTTGTGTGGCATGACGGACGGCTGTTTTTCCCCACGTTCGAATACTTCGATATGGAGACGTTTGGCCAGGAGCCGCCGCCAGCCTGGGGGATCGCCGACTTGGAGACCGATTATCTGCGTCTGAAGCGCGAGTGGGCGCTGGAACGGGAACTCTACCGACGCGACCTCGCCGAGGTCGGAGATGACCCCGCTGCGCTTGAAACGCTCGAGGGGCGATATCCGAACCGAGGCAGCTTCGTCATCATGCCTCCGATCCCTTGGAGTCCCTACCAGAACGACTTCTGGTACAACGAAATCCTGAATGAGACACAGGCGCTTCTGGACGCGGGGGAAGACCGGGCGGCGGCGGTGTTGGCCCGGCGCGACCGACTGGTCGGGCTGGCCGAGGCGATCGAGAGTGGAGATATCGAAGGCATGATGGCGGATCCCGAGCGCTCGCCCACAGGGGACCTCCTCGGGTTGGCACGGACAGGAGCGATGCCGGCTCTAGCGAGACTCGGCGTGGTGCCTCCAACCGCGCCCGATCTCATGAGACGGCACTACTTGGGAACGGATTCACAGGGAAGGGACGTGGCATCGCGCCTCCTCTACGGATTCAGGATCTCGATTTTTTTCGCACTCTTCCTGGTGCTCGTCGGTCAGGTGATCGGTACCGTCATAGGGAGTCTACAGGGGTACTTCGGTGGTGCCTTCGACATTCTGAGCCAACGCCTGATCGAGGTGATGATCGCTGTACCGTTCCTTTATGTGGTGATCATCATGGCCGCCCTCGTTGCGCCAACCTTCTGGATGCTTCTCGGGATCATGGCGCTGTTCCAATGGATCAGCATCACCTTTTTCATGCGCACGGAGATGTACCGGGAGAAGACCAGGGAATACTGCCTCGCCGCCCGCTCGTACGGCGCCTCACATCTCCGAATCATATTCCGCCATCTCCTACCGAACTGCCTGACGCCGCTCGTGACGTTCACACCGTTCGCGATCGTGGGGGCGATCTTCGCCTTGACCGGCCTGGACTATCTGGGGTATGGCCTTCCGCCACCGACTCCGAGCTGGGGAGAATTGATCGATCAGGCGCTGCAACTGGAGAACCGGGACAAACTCTGGCTGATCTTCGCCCCCTTTGGAGCACTGACGGTGACACTGGTGCTGGTGGTGTTCATCGGCGAATCGATCCGGGAAGCGTTCGATCCCAAGCGGTATGCCAAGTATGAGTGAGCCGGAGAAAATCAGATGACCGAGGGGAGGGTCAGATGAAGCGAAAGAGCTGTGTCGGCCTCATGGTTTCCGTGGCGATTCTGGGGTCCTCCGGTGCTCAGTCTCAGGACGCTGGCCTGGCCAACCCGGTCACCCTCCCCGACGGTATAGTGTGGGAGACGAACAACGAGGATCCGTTGATCGGCTCTCCAGCTGCGATCCGGGGCGGGACCTTCAATTACCCGCTAGGTGCGTACCCGCTCACATTCCGCCTGGTAGGACCCAACTCCAATGATGCCTTCGCGGGTTGGAACCGGGCTTTCACAATGGCTTTCGGCCTCGTGGGAAGGCATCCCGTCACGGACAATTTTATTCCCATGATGGCGACCCACTGGTCAGTGCAAGAGGACCAGAGGACCGTCTACTTCAGACTAGATCCGGATGCACGGTTCAGCGACGGAGAGTCCGTCACCGCAGAAGACTACGTGTTCACTTGGAGGATGATGCAGTCCGAGCACATTGTCGATCCGTTCTACAACAGCTACGCAGCTCAGTATTACGAGTCGGTCGACAGGATTGACGACTACACGCTCCGGATCGTGGGCACGCGTCCGAGTTGGCGACCTCTACCCGACTATGCCGGGCTCTGGCCGACACCCTCCCATGCTGTAGTCCTCGATGAGGGCTGGGTAAGCCGAACCACGAACGAGTTCCAGGTTGCGGTCGGTCCGTACGTGGTTTCCGATGTGGCGCGGGGTGAGTCCGTGACCTTCGAGCGTGTCGATGACTGGTGGGGAGACGAGAAACGGTATTTCATCGGGCAGTACAACTTCGACCAGATCGCTCTGCGTGTGATCCAACCCGAGCGGTCCCTGGACTATCTGCGTCTCGGGGAACTCGACATGATCACCGAGAATACGGCGCGGACCTGGAACGAGGAATACACCTTCGAAGCGGTTCGCAACGGGTGGCTCAAGAGAGCACGGGTGTTTGTCGAGAACCCTTCCGGCATCTACGGACTCCACATGAACCTGGAGGCTCCGATCTTCCGTAACAAAGACTTCAGGAAGGCGATGCAGCACCTATTTAATTTCGAGAGGTTGAACAGGAACCTCATGTTCAATGAGTACTTCAAGCAGATCTCTTTCTTCGAGGGAACCGAATACGCGAACCCGGACCTCGAACCCTACACATTCGATCCTGTCCTGGCCCGGGAGTACCTCGAACGTGCCGGGTACCGTCCGCCCGACGACACTAGGAATGGGAGCTTTCTTAGGGGTGTCTGGAACGCGCTTCGAGGAGTGATCGTCACCCGGTCACATACCGACGGTGTTCTGGTGAACGAACGGGGAGAACCGGCCAGCTTCACCGTCACTTATGGCTCGCAGGGATTGACCCGACACCTCACGGTGATGCAGCAGGAGTACCGGCGTGCCGGCGTGGATATGCGGCTGCAGCTCCTCGAGCCGGGCACGGCCTTCGAGCGCGGACTCGAGCGGAAGTATGAGATGACCCTGACCAATCGAACTGCCGGCCTCTATCCCGCTCCCAGGCAGTACCTCCACACCGAGTTCCAGCGCGAGACAAACAACAACGATATCTGGGGGTTCGGGACCGAAGAAGTAGACCAACTCATCAGGATCTATGAGGAAGACCTAGACTTTGAGAACCGACTCGATGCGGTGCACCGGATAGACGAGATAGTAAGTGAGGAAGCCTTCTACATACCGTTCTGGATGGCCCCCTACATCCGGATCGTATATTGGGATTACCTGCAGTTTCCCGAGTTCTATCTTCCCCGCCGCACGCAGAGCATCACCGATTGGATGGTCTATTGGATCGATCCCGAGCGCAGAGCCACGCTCGAAGAAGCCATCGCGAACGGGGAAGCGATTGAACTCGATGGGGAGATCGACAAGGACTACTACGGGATTCGCGAGCGCCTCGGCAGATGAGCCGATGCCTTCTCGAGGTCGACGACCTCCAAGTCGCCTTCGAGACCGAGGACGGACTCCTCCACGCAGTGGACGGTGTGTCCTTTCAGGTCGACTCGGGCCGAACCCTCGGGATCGTCGGGGAGTCGGGTTGCGGCAAAAGTGTTACCGCTTCGTCCATCCTCAGGCTCGTCCCAAGCCCTCCCGGTAAGATCCTCGGTGGGGAGATCCGGTTTGCGGGCACCGACATCTTGGGACTCACCTCCGAAGAGTTGTCGAACATCCGGGGGAACCAGATCTCCATGATCTTCCAGGACCCCATGACCTCGCTGAACCCGGTGTTCACGGTCCAGCGACAGATGGGGGAGGTGCTGAAACTCCGCTTCGGACTGAAGGGGGCCGAGGTGGGCAAGCGTTCCGCGGAGATGCTCCGAACGGTGGGGATCGCGGATCCGGAAGAGCGCCTCGCCGCCTACCCACACGAGTTGTCCGGGGGGATGAAGCAGCGTGTCATGATCGCGATGGCACTTCTCTGTGAGCCGAAGCTCCTCATCGCGGACGAACCTACGACGGCTCTGGACGTGACCATCCAGGCTCAGATTCTCCACCTGACCAAGGATCTTCAAAAACGCACCGGCGCTGCAGTCATCTTCATCACCCACGACATGGGCGTTATTGCCGAGATCTGTGACGAGGTTGCCGTCATGTATGCCGGGCGAGTCGTGGAGCAGGGTGACGTCGTGGAGATCTTCGAGCGGAGCAAACATCCGTACACCAAGGGCCTGCTCGAGAGCATCCCGAAGAAGGGCATCTCCAAGAAGTCCGAGTTACCTACCATCGAGGGCCTGGTCCCGTCGTTGCTGGATCCGCCTGAAGGCTGTCGGTTCGCCCCACGCTGTGCGAAACGAGAGAAGCTCGACACGGCCGCCCAAGGCCGATGTTTCGGTGAGGATCCCCGGCTTCGTTCGGTAGGCGGCGGCCTGGTGGCCTGCCACTTCCCCCTGGAGGGAGCTGAAGACCCGACTGGAGAGTTGGCCGCGCCCACTCCGCAAGGTGCCGCGTGAGCGAGAACGGCGGCGATCCCATCCTCGTGGTAGAGGGCTTGAAGAAGTACTACCCCGTTCGCGGGGGTATCCTGGGCGGGAAGATCGGCGAGGTCCGCGCGGTGGATGGAGTCTCGTTCACGGTCCGCGAGGGCGAGACGTTGGGGCTGGTCGGGGAGTCCGGCTGCGGTAAGTCGACGCTGGGGCGCGCCCTGAACCGCCTGGAGAAGCCGACCGAGGGCACAGTCCTCTTCGAAGGAAAGGATCTCGCGCACGCCTCCGGGAAAGAGCTATTCCGGCTTCGCCGCGACATCCAGATGATCTTCCAGGACCCCTACTCCTCGCTGAACCCCAGAATGACCATCGGCGAGATCGTACGTGAACCGCTGCTCGTCCACCGCGTCGGCACCAGGCCTGAGCAGGTCGAGAAGGTTCGGGAGCTACTCGAAGTCGTCGGGCTCCCGGGGGACACGCTCGAGCGTTACCCCCACGAGTTCTCTGGCGGTCAGCGGCAGCGGGTCGGACTCGCAAGGGCGCTAACCCTCGAACCCAAGCTCGTCATCGCGGACGAACCGGTCTCGGCGTTGGACGTGTCGGTGCAGAGTCAAGTGCTGAATTTGATGGTCCGCCTGCAGAGGGAGCGGAATCTGACGTACGTCTTCATCAGCCACGATCTCTCGGTGGTGGAGTATATCAGCGACACGATCGCGATCATGTACCTGGGTAGGATCGTGGAAGTGGGAACGGTCGAGACGATCTTCGAGCGGGCCGCTCATCCGTACACGAGGGCGCTCATTGAGGCCATCCCGGTTCCCGATCCCCGACAGAGCCACGAGGTCAAACTCCTGGAAGGCGAGGCGCCGAGCGCCTTGTCACCGCCTCCGGGATGTCCTTTTCATCCGCGTTGTCCGTTCGCGATAGCTGCGTGCAGCGAGGCGGTTCCGGCACTCGAGGCCGTGGAAGCTTCAGAGGAAGACAGGGGGCGCGAGCACCTGGCGGCCTGTATTCGAAAGGGCGAGATCTAGGGCAACCCTCCCTTCGGGTCTCAGTTCCGGCCGGTCCAGCGCCCTCGTAGGCCCTCGCGGTCGATCTCACGGCCCCCGAGGTAGACTCGAGAGATCGTGCGTGTGTTTCGGATGTCGTCGAGCGGGTTGCTATCGAGCACTACGAAGTCCGCGGCTTTGCCAGGGCCAATCGTGCCCATCTCGCTCAGACCGAGTCGCTCCGCGGGCCGGCTGGTAGCCGCAACAATCGCCTGCATCGGAGTCATGCCCAACCGAACGAAGATCTCCAGTTCCCGGTGCCCAGTGTAGCCGAAGAAGTGGTCCGGAACAGCGCCAGCGTCGGTTCCAAGCACGATGTCCACGTCCGCGGCAAGGAGGCGCGAGAACGCCTCGCTCAACTCTCGTTCCCGTCGCGCGGCATTTGCGGTCGCCAGCTGAGAGGCAGTGATCGCTTGAGCTACGCCACCCGGCTGCCGTGCGTCGTAGGCTTCGCGGAGTCGCGCCGACACCTCGGGAAGGGTGGCCTCCTGCAGGAACGGATCACCCCCGACGCGTTCGCCTCGCAGCTCACCCAGCCCGAGATTAGGGACCAGGAAGGCGTCGGAATCGCGGATCTGAGCAGCCAGGCGATCGTCCAAGCCCGGACCGAGGCGCCCGTGAAGGAATCCGGCCACACCGGCCTCGAGCAGGTCCGGCATGTCCCGAGCGTTTTGCTGATGGACGATGACTTCGATGTCGCGCGCGCGCGCCTCATCGATGATCGCGCGATAGACCTCACGCCCCAGTTTCTCCTGACTCCCGCCTCGATCGTCGACCCAGATCTTGATGAAAGGGATCTGCTTTGCGGAGACCTCACGGACCGAGGCGCGGCCCTCTTCAGCAGAGGCGACCCCCCGCAACACGGTCATCCCGGTCTGTTCGGCGATCGCCACCGCGTGCGCCAAGAACTGGTTGTTCGGTCCCTGACCGGGCGGCGCCATCCCGGCGCCGAAGAGGAATCGAGCGCCCTCGACTTCCCCATCCCGCTGCGCACGTTGGATCTCGATCGCGAGGTCCTCGGGGTCGCTACCGGCCGAAAAGACCGCGCCGAATCCGTAGTACGCGTATCGCTCGAGGTGCTCGATGAGGTTCTCACGGGAATAGTTCTGGGACCCCCAGCTCGTGTAGCCTTCGTAACCGAGGTGCGCGTGCGCGTCGATCAGGGCGGGGATGATGGTTTTTCCAGTGAGATCGATCGAGGTGGCGCCGGGGGGTGCGGTGATCTCTCCGGTGGTCCCCACCTCGACGATTCGGTCACCTTCTACGAGGAGGGCTCCGTTTTCGATCACGTCTCCGTCGCCGAGGATGAGGCGGGCACCTTCGAAGTGGAGGGTCCCTGTTGGGGGAGGCTCGGAATCCGATGGGGCACATCCAGCTGCAAGGGACGTGGCGAGGCAGATCAACGCAGAGACGGCGATCTGCGTCGTGGCTTTGCAGGTGCGCATGACGCTCGTGGTCGTGGGTGAACGGCCCTATCCCGTGCAAGATACGCTTGGGTATCGGAAGAAAGCGATCCGGCCAGGGTCGTGATGCCGGCGCGCCGCTAGCACCCCTCCAGGGACCGCACGACCTCTTTCTGTGTGAGTCGATCGCCGCGGCACCTCCCGAGGTATTGGCTTTCGGTCGGCCGGAGTGCACTATTTCGGGTTCGCCATTTCGACTCTCTCTCGGTGCATAGACGCACTCGAAAGTGTATACAGGAGGTAACCCCGTGTTGCGTTCCGTAAATCTCCGGCTTCTTGCCCCGTTGGGCCTGCTCGCGCTGTCCGCGCAGATGGTGCCCGTCGCCGCCCTCCAGATCGGCGGGCGTCCCGCGGAAGAGTGGGCCGTCGTTCTAGAGAGCGGGCGAAGGCTCGGGAGCCTCGAGGTCGACGAGGTCGTGTCCCGTATGGGGATCCGTCCGGGTGACGTGGTTGCGGATGTGGGGGCGGGCACGGGTGTGTTCTCCGTGTCGCTCGCGCGAGCCACGGGGCCCACTGGTGCGGTCCTGGCGGTGGAAGTGGACGCGGGCTTCCTGCCCATGATCGCCCAGAAAGGAGTCGACGGCGGGGTGGGAAACATCCAGACCGTGCTAGGCGAGTTCACGGATCCCAAACTGCCCAGACGCGACCTCGATGTGGCTTTCTTCCACGATGTCATTCATCACATCGAGGGGCGGCAGGCCTACCTCCAGGCGACGGCTCAATATATGGGGCCAGGGAGTCGCGTTGTGGTCGTCGACTACCACGGGGACCGACCCGGTGCCCCCCACAGCGGCCAACCAGAGATGCTGATCACGCTAGGGCAGGTACGGGAATGGATGTCGGTCGCCGGCTTTGATCTGACGCAGGAGTTCGACCTCTTCGACGACAAGTTCTTCGTGGTGTTCACGAAGAGGGATTAGCGAAGGGCGTCGCCTAGAATGGCAACGATCCGAGCGCGGCCGGGAGTGAATCGTTCATGCTCCACTCGTTCCAGGAGCCGTCGTAGAGCCGAGTGTCATACCCGAGATGTTTGGCGATGAGGTAGGTATAACTGGCCCGCATTCCTACCCAACAGTAGTTGACCACTGTCGCTCGGTCGTTCGCGCCGGCTTGCAGGAACTGGATCACGACGTCCGTGGAATCACGTAAGACCGGGTTCTCCGAGGCCACCAGAAGATCTTCCCAATAGAGGTTGCGAGCGCCGGGGATGTGGCCCGCTCGCGCTCCGACACGAGTCGGGACGCGACCGGTGTACTCGCCCTCGGGCCGTGAGTCGATGAGTGCGATCTCGGGGCCGAACAGCCGTTCTTCGATCCACTCGGCCGACACGAGCACATCGCCTCGGGTAATCGGTGTGAACAGGCCGCGGGGCCCCTGAGCCGGGGTCGCTTCGACTGGGTGGTTGGCGGCCTTCCATGCCTCCAGGCCACCGTCCAGGACCACCGTGCGGGCGCCGTGCCCCAGGTAGTCGAGTGTGACATACGCCCGTGCAGGGAGGTGCGCAGGAGATCCGTAGAGCACCACCAGTGATGCGTCCGAGACCCCCGCCACCTCAAAGGGTTCGATCAGCTCGTCGACCGGGGGCATCTCCACGATCAGGCCGTCTCGAACCTGTACGATCTCCTGGTAATTCATGAACCGGGCGCGCGGGATGAACTCACCGGAGGAACGCGCCGAGGGCATGCCCACATGAAGTAAGACGATTGAAGAGTCCTGGAGGTGTTCGGCGAGCCAGTCCACGGAGACGAGGACACCGGGTGCGGCCTGATCCGGTGCGGGCAACTGCGCTGAGATCGACGCCTGCGCCGGTCGTGCCGTCAGGATGGCCGAGACCAGACAGGCTGCGAAGGGCACGGTCATCCACGGCAGAGGGCGGCGAGCCCGTCGTGTTCCGAGTGTCATCTTCCGAGCTTCATCCCGAATTTACTCCTCCCTTGCTTGTCCATACTGGCTACATGGGCCACCGGCCGCAGCGCCTGGCGCGGCCACGATGTCCCCGGAGGACGAAACAGGATTATCATAGGGTGCGCTCGATGGAGCAACGGAGCAAGGAGCTTCCCAGGCATGTTCGACTTCACCCTTCACGCCACCGACGGTGCCGCCCGCACCGGGACGTTTACCACACCCCATGGGAACGTGGAGACTCCCGCCTTCATGCCCGTGGGCACCAACGGCTCGGTCAAGGGCGTGTCGCCCGAGGAGATCGAGGCCACCGGCACGTCGATGATCCTGGCCAACACGTACCACCTTTACCTGCGTCCGGGACACGAGCTGGTCCGGGAGTTAGGGGGAGTACACGAGTTCATGCGCTGGGATGGGCCGATCCTCACCGACTCAGGCGGCTACCAGGTCTTCTCACTCTCGGCCAGCAACAAGATTCGGGACGACGGTGTGGTGTTCCAGAGCCACATCGACGGGTCCAGTCACCTCTTCACACCCGAGGGTGTGATGGACATCCAGCGGGCGTTGGGCGCTGATGTCGTGATGGCGTTCGACCAGTGCCCACCGGGGGGTGTCACGCACGAAGAGGCCGAGGCCGCGAACCGGCGCACCCTTGATTGGTTGTCGCGTTGCAGGGATCGCTTCCATGCGTCTGAAGACGACGAAGGCGGCGGCAAGCAAAGCCTTTTCCCCGTCCTTCAGGGGAACATCTACAGCGACCTTCGCCTGCAGCACCTCCGGGCGTTCCTTGATCTCGGGGACTGGGACGGGATGGGTGTCGGAGGACTCAGTGTGGGCGAGGGGAAGGACGACATGTGGCGGGTTCTGGAGGACCTCCATTCGGAGATTCCCGGGGGGCTTCCGCGCTACCTCATGGGGGTGGGTTATCCCGACGATCTTCTCGAGTCCGTGGCTCGCGGATACGACATGTTCGACTGCGTGGCACCGACCCGAAACGCCCGGCACGGGACAGCGTGGACGTCCGTGGAGGGTCAGGTCAACCTCAAGGCAGCCCGCTTCATCCGTGACCGAAAACCGATCGATCCCGAGTGTGACTGTTACGCGTGCCGCGGGTATGATCGGGCGTACATCAGACACCTTTGTGTGTCGAGCGAGCTGTTCGGTGCCCGGCTCGTTTCGATCCACAATATCCGATTTCTGGTCCGGCTGGCTGAGGAGTCCCGGGAGCGCATCGTAAATGGTACCTTCCAGTCCTGGTCGCGGGACTGGCTCGAGAGATACCGGGGTTCGAAAGAGGCGGGAATCTAGAAGTACAAGACGCCGTGGTACGTAACAGCGAAGTGCAACACAGAGCGGAGATCGGTTTTGACTGAAGCCCTACTGGCAGTTGTGATGGTCCCCCGGGAGGGGGCGAGTGGTGGGTTCGTGTTTTTCCTGAACATGGCTGCCGTGATCCTGATTTTCTACTTCGTGCTCATTCGCCCACAGCGGCGTGAACAGGAGCGGCAGAAGCAGATGATAGCGGCCGTCGGCAAGGGTGATGAGATCGTGACCACCGGCGGGATCGTGGGCACCGTAATCCGAGCGGATCCGGACCGTTTGATCATCAAGACCGGGGACGAGACCAAGATCACGGTCGAGCGGAGCCACATCGCCCGGAAGTCTTCGGCGGACGATAGGTCCGAATCTGATCCAATTACCGGTCAGAATAGGTGACGATAAGTCCGAATAGGTGTGGAGATGAAGTAGGAATGGCGAGAAGGTAGGAATGGCGGTTCGCAGGATTCTGTTGCTCGGCGAAGAAGCCCTCCGTGATCCGGGTGTCGAGGTGGACGCGTTCGACGACGAACTGCATGACCTCGTCGAAGACATGCTGGAGACGATGTACTTTGCTGAAGGGATTGGCTTGGCGGCTCCCCAGATCGGCGTCTCTCGGCGAGTGTGCGTGCTCGACCTACACGACGAAGACAACCCCGAGGACGGGCGCTGGGTCTTCGTCAATCCGGTGATCGTCGAGTCCAGCGACGAAGAGGACAAGGCGTCTGAAGGCTGCCTGAGTATCCCCGAGATGGAGGAGGTCGTCACGCGGCCCGCCCGGGTCACGGTCCAGGGCTTCGACGCCGACGGACAGGCCATAGAGGTCGAGGCGGACGGGTTGTTGGCCCGAGCGCTCCAGCACGAGATCGACCACCTGGACGGGGTTCTTTTCATCGATCGGCTGACTACGTACAAGCGGCGCGCCCTGCTCAAGAAATGGAAGAAGAGCCAGAAGGAGGAGGCGAAGGGGTGAAGATCCTCTTCTGGGGGACGCCGGAATTTGCGGTTCCGTCCCTTCGGGCGCTCAGTGAGGAGGGGCACGACATCGTGGGCGTTGTGACCCAACCGGATCGCCCGGCTGGGAGAGGCAGAGAACTCCGGGCGTCGGCGGTCAAGACAGAGACCCTCGACCAGAGCCTCAGAGTTCTGGAGCCCGAGTCCGCACGCGGTGACGACTTTGTCCAGGAGATCGCGGGTCTCGGGGCCGACCTGTCCGTAGTCGTAGCGTACGGCCAGATCCTGTCGCGGGAAGTCCTGGACGTTCCCGCGCTTGGCTCGGTGAACCTGCACGCGTCGCTTCTCCCGGCTCTGCGCGGGGCCGCACCCATCAACTGGTCGATCGTCCGAGGCGACACCGTGACGGGTGTCACGGTCATGCGCATGGTCGAACAGATGGACGCTGGACCGATCCTCTTCCAGACAGAGGAGCCGATCGATCCAGAAGAGACGGCTAGCGACCTCAGGATGCGGCTCTCTGAGATCGGGGCTGAGGCCTTGGTGGAGGCGCTCGTGCTCTTGGAGACCGGCATGATCGAGGAGTTGGAGCAGGACGAGTCACGGGCGACATACGCGCCCAAGGTCGATCGTGCCACCGCCCGCGTAGACTGGGCCGGTGAACCTGTTGCGGTGAGTAACTTCATACGAGGGATGGACGCAGTGCCTGGTGCGTGGTCGGAACTCGAAGGCCACCCGGTCAAGCTTTTCCGACCAGAGGCCGACCCTGAGGTCGTGCCAGGGGCCGGACCGGGCACCATCCTGGAGGCGGACCGGGACGTGGGCCTGCTCGTGGCGACGGTCCAGGGAGCCGTACGCATACGCGAGGTCCAACCGCCGGGCAAGCAACGGATGGATTCGAGCGCGTGGATTTTGGGGCGTGGCGCGACAGCCGGCCAACACTTCGAGTGATCCCGAGGTTACATGTCGTCACCGACGACCAGGTCCTGGCCCGGCCCGATTTCGCGACCAGCGCACGCGAAGTTTGCGAAGCGCTGGAGACGCGCGAGGTAGCCTTTCATATACGCGGGCCTCACACGAGCGGGCGAACACTCACTCGATTGGCGCGGATTCTGCGCGAGCCTGCTGCCGCTTGCGGGGTCACTCTTCTCGTGAACGATCGTCTGGACGTCGCGTTGGCCGTCGAGGCGTCGGGTGTCCATTTGGGCTCCCGCTCGATACCGCCCACCGAGGCACGGCGTTTGTTGGGGGAAGGTCGCCTCTTGGGTGTGTCGGTGCATTCAGAAAGCGAGGCTGTGGAGGCCACAAGGTCGGGAGCGGACTATCTGTTCTTCGGCCCCCTGTTCGAGACGCCCTCACACCCTGGCGCGGCGGCCAGCGGGGCCGAAGTCGTGGACAGAGTTCTGTCACGAGTCGACCTGCCCGTGGTCGGAATCGGCGGGGTGACACCGCAGCGGACGGCGACGGTTATCGCCTCCGGCGCACACGGAGTGGCCGCCATAAGGGGCATCTGGGACACCCCCTCTCCGCGGGAGGCCGTCCAGGTTTATCTTGATGCCGTGGAACGGGCGATCCAGGAGAAACGTAATGAGTGAGCTGGGATGAGTGAGCTGGGAAGTATTCAGGTACAGGTGAACGGGAAGGAGCGGGAAGTCCAGTCTGGGCTCTCGGTCCATGAACTTGTGGAAGCCTTCGATCTCAACCCGCTGCTCATCGTGGTCGAGCTCAATCGGGAAATTCTCAGCCGTGACCAGTTCAAGGACGTCCATGTCTCGGAGGGAGACGCGGTCGAATTGGTCCACTTCGTCGGAGGAGGCTGATGCCGGAGCAGGGGGCTTTCACCGGGAATCTGAGGATCGCCGATCAGGAGTTCGAGTCCCGCCTCTTTGTGGGTACAGGGAAATATCCCGACAACGAAACGATGGTGGAGGCGATCCGGGCATCCGGCACGGCGATGGTCACGGTGGCCGTGCGTAGGGTCGATTTGGACCGTACCCAGAGCGAGGGGATCCTCTTCCACCTGGACCCCGAGGAGTTCTTTCTTCTTCCCAACACGGCGGGGTGCTACACGGCGGAAGATGCGATCCGTTACGCTCGACTGGCCCGCGCGGCAGGCTTCAACGAATGGCTCAAGCTAGAGGTCATTGGAGACGAAACGACACTCGTACCCGACACGCAGGCCACTCTGGAAGCTGCGGAGACGCTGGTGGCTGAGGGCTTCAACGTGATGGCCTATACGAATGATGACTTAGTGACCGCATTGCGTCTGGAGGACGCCGGCTGTGTTGCCGTCATGCCCCTCGCCAGCCCGATCGGTAGCGGTCTTGGTATCGTGAACCCGTACTTCATCCGGGAGATCAAGCGGCGGTGCGACGTTCCGATCATCGTGGACGCCGGGGTCGGGACCGCCTCCGATGCATGTGTCGCCATGGAACAGGGAGTGGACGGCGTGCTGATGAACACGGCCATCGCTACCGCTAGCGATCCGGTGGCGATGGCCCACGCGATGCGGCTTGCGACGCAGGCCGGACGGCTCGCTTATCTGGCCGGCCGCATGGAGGCCCGGGAGATCGGGATTCCGTCGTCGCCGACGCGAGGGATGCTGGACTGAGCACGGCGCCCGCCACGGAGGGCCGACTCGCGGCTTCGGATATTCTCGCGGCGGTGGCCCGTGGGCGGAGGCTCGACCGGGCCTTCGCGGACGCTACTCGTTCGCTCGACGCCCGCGATCGTGCGTGGTGCCGTGAGTTGGTGTTCGGTATTCAGCGGCTTCGAGGCCGGCTCGACTACCTTCTCGACCGGAAGGTGAAGCGCGGTCTCGAAAGCGTAAAAGCCAGCGTGCTGGACTCACTTCGGATCGGCCTGTACGAGCTTCTCTATATGGGTGGTGTACCCGAGTACGCAGCGGTTTCCCAGGCGGTCGACCTCGCCCAGTCGAAGGGTGGGCGAGGTGTTTCGGGACTCGCGAACGCCGTGCTTCGAGGTATTGCGCGCGACGGCGGTGGCCCGGAGCACTTCCCCGACCCCGAAACCCACCCCGTGGAGTTCTTGTCCACATGGGGTTCACATCCCCGCTGGTTGGTGGAGCGGTGGCTCGCACGATGGTCCGTTGATGAGGTTCGGAAGCTGATCGAGGCGAACAATGGTGTGCCTCCGCTAAGCCTTCGGTGCCTCTGGGATACCCCAGAGGAGGCCAAGGAGGCGCTGGAGATCCGACAGATCCACGCTAGTGTCGTCGGTCTTGGCACGGGATGTGTAGTGATCCCTGGACATGTGTCACTGGAAGAGGCCATGAGAGCAGTTCCGGCCGTGGTACAGGACCCCGCGGCGGCCCTAGTGGGTTCCTATGCCGATCCTGGCCCGGAGGCCCGCGTCGCAGATCTTTGCGCGGCGCCGGGCGGAAAGACGTTGGCGCTTGCAGCGCGAGGTAACGTGGTCTTGGCGGCAGATCGCTCGATCGAGCGCCTGCGCCTTGTAAGGGAGAACGTCGATAGAGTGAGAGAGCAGGGGAGACGCCCCGTCCGCGTGAGTACGGTGCAGGCCGATGCGCTCGCACCGGCAGTGAGCCGCCCGGACATGTTGTTGTTGGATGTTCCGTGCACGGGCACGGGCACGCTGAGACGTAACCCGGACATACGCTGGAAGCTCACTCCGGATCGGCTGGACGAGATGGCGGCCCTCCAAGGCCGCATGTTGGACGTGTGCGCGGACGTGGTACCGAGCGGAGGGGTTTTGGTGTACGCAACCTGCAGTCTGGAGCCCGAAGAGAACGAAAAACAAATCGAGGCCTTCATGGTCCGCCGGCCGGATTTTCAGATGGATCCCGGTGCCGGGGTGGACGTAGAATTTCTGAACGACGGGGGGTACCTCTATCTTATGCCACAGGTACACGGGTTCGACGGGGCGTTCGCCGCCCGCTTGAGGAGGGTGTAGCGGTGTATCCGTGTGAGTTGAGCCTCAGCTTTCCCGAAGAGAGGAGCCGAGAGACGCCGGCATGAGACTGGGAAGCTCGATTCGGAGGCGGAGGTTCCGAAGTGACGGACGCTCCGAGTGGCCGAAGAAGCAGTGGTGGGCGGGTGGCGGCCCACTTAGGCTCTCCCGAGGTGCTGGTTACTTGGTGGGTGGAGTACTGCTCGTCGGCTTCCTTTTCGGCTACTTCGGGACTACCCGTCTGCTCTTCCCGGCGCCCCCGCGGCCAGGAGATCTCTTCGAGGTGCCCGATGTCGGAGGACTCGACCGCTCGGCAGCTCTGGACATGATTCAGGCGGCTGGCATTCAAGCTGTAGTGACCGATTCCTTTCGGCACCCGACCGCGTTGAGTGGCGAAGTTCTCGGTCAGACTCCCCTTGCAGGGCAACTTTCGACGGCGACCGATACGGTCGTTCTGACCGTGAGCTTGGGCGCGGTGCGGATGTCTGTGCCGGATGTGGTCCGCCTCGGCTCAACGGCCGCCAGGACGGTTCTGGAAGCGAGTGGCTTCACGGTCACCGTGTATGCACTCGAGGCTGAATTGCCGGCGGGCTTGGTCGTTGAGGTACTCCCCGAGGCCGGTATCGAAGTGGAGCTTCCTATGGAAGTCACAATCTCCGTGAGCACCGGTCCTCCGTTGATCCGCATGCCGCTCCTCCTCGGGATCGAACAGGAAATTGCCGAAGTCCTGATCGACTCCCTCGGCTTCGTGTTGTTGGAAGTGGAGGATTGTTTCCGGTTTGGGCAGGACCAGGGGCGCGTGGTCGTGCAGTTTCCGCCCTCGGACAGCCTCGTGATCCCCGGCAGTCGCGTGAGGTTGTCCGTCGGGAGTCGAAACTCAGCCCGGCGCGTATGCGGAAACTAGTGTAAATTGGAGCCAGCGCGTTGAAGGTTGTTGAAGAACTACCTGCTAGCTCTACACAGGCCCTTGAACACATGACGGTTGAACCGACACCGAGCACCGGATATTCGAACCGGCTCTACGCCTACGCGTTGGTTGGAGTCGCTCTATTGATAGGCCTCGCTTGGTTCTTCCAGGATCGTATTCCGCCGGTGACCACCGGAACCGTCGCTCCGGACTTCGAGGTCAACGATCTCGATGGTGGTCTGGTTCGCCTCAGCGACCACAGTGGCGATGTCGTCCTGGTGAACATCTGGGCCACCTGGTGCCTCCCCTGCCTGCAGGAAATGCCCTCCATGGAGCGTCTCTATCAGAAGATTGGTGGGGACGGGTTCGAGATCCTGGCAGTCAGCATCGATGCGGAGGTGGGGCTTTTCGGCCTCGACGGCAATGTTGGAGGCGACATTCGGGAGTTCGCCGAGTCGCTCGGGCTGACCTTCCCGATTCTCCACGATCCTTCAGGCGAGATCATGCGCTTGTACCGTGCGACGGCCGTACCCGAGACCTTTCTGATCGGTAGGGATGGAATCATCTACAAGAAGGTGGCGGGTGGTACCGAGTGGGACGCGTCCCAGCACAAGGAGCTAATCCAGCGTTTGCTGGCTGCTCCACAGTGAGCGCCCGGCGCCTCTTCGCTAGCCTGGCCCGCGACGGCAAACTCAAGCTGGCTGCGTTCGGACTGGCCGTGTTCCTTTGGGTCTTGGGCCGCGTCGGAAATCCTGGCCAGCGTGATCTGTTGATTCCGGTCGAGATCCGTCCGGCCGACCCGAGCTGGGTCGTGCTTACGGATCCGGTTCCCGACACCGTGCGCGTATTCTTCCGAGGCCCCCAAAGCGAGATTTTCAGAATCAGCGACTTCGACCTCATATCGGTGACCGTGCCCATCACCGAGATGTCGGATGAGGAGATGGTGATCCAACTGCAACCGGGGTGGGTGTCGGTGGACGGATACCGGGGTGTGGAAGTGGATGACATCGTCCCCGGCGAGATCAACGTTCGCCTCGATCGCCGGAGCATCAGGACTGTTCCGCTTCGCGTCAGCACCAGCGGAGCCTTGCCAGATCACTTGGTGCTGGAGGGTGATCTTACTTTGACGCCTGACGTCGTGCAGGTTGACGGGCCGGCGAGTCTCGTTGACAGGCTCGACTCGCTGGACATCGTTCCCGTGAGCCTCAGCGATGTTGACGGGCCGGAGAGGATGGGGACCTTCGTGGATACCGTAGGTATGGGCCCCGTGATGGTTGACCCCTACACCATCGCGTTGAGAGTTCCGGCGGAGGAGTCCACCGAGCGAGTGTTTACCGGCGTTCGGGTCATTACGTACTTGGTGGAAGGAACCGGTCCGGTCGAGGTGTTCCCCGAGAATGTCCGGGTCACGGTGACGGGCGCGCGCAGCCGCGTGTACGCCATGGACCCAGACATACTGAGAGCCGTTGTGCCCTCGGGTGAGCTTCTGGACCTCGGGGAGGTTGAAGATCGCCGGGTTCCGATCCGCGTGGAGGGTGTTCCCTCCTATGTGTCCGTGGTGGTATCGGTCGACACGGTCTCGGTAAGGCGAGTCGAGCAGTGAGCGATCCGCTCATTCTGGGACTCGAAACAAGCTGTGACGAGACCTCCGCAGCAGTGTTGAAGGCTCCTGACACACTCAAAGGCCATGTGATCTACTCTCAGGACGAGCACATCTTGTACGGCGGTGTGGTTCCGGAGATCGCGGCGCGTGCCCACATACAGCGTATCGACGAGGTGGTCGACCGTGCGCTGGTCGAGGCTGGGTGTACGTTGAGCGATATCGACGCTGTGGCGGTCACCGCCGGGCCCGGCCTCATCGGAGCGCTGTTGGTGGGTGTTTGCTGGGCGAAGGCCGCCGCTTTCGGTCTGGGGAGGCCGCTCGTGGCTGTCCATCATATGGAGGCCCATCTCTTCGCCCCCTCGCTTGAAAACCCCGACGCAGTGCCGCCGTTCGTGGCGTTGCTGGTCTCGGGAGGCCATACGCTTCTCCTTCATGTGCCGGACTGGGGCACGTATCACTGGTTGGGGCAAACGCGGGACGACGCGGCGGGTGAGGCTTTCGACAAGGTCGCGAGGCTTCTGGGTATGCCGTACCCGGGCGGCCCGGCCATCGAAGCGGCCGCATCCCGAGGTGACGAGAAACGGTACCGGTTCCCACGACCGATGTTGCGGCGGAATCAACGCCCTGGAGACGACGATTTCTACGATTTTTCGTTCAGTGGGTTGAAGACGGCTGTCGTCACCGTCGTCCGAGAGATCGAGGAAGATCGGCCGCTCGAGCCGGAGAGAGAAAACGTTGCCGCGTCGTTTCAGGCGGCGGTCGTGGATGTCCTGACAGAGAAGACGATGCGTGCGGTGGAAGAAATGGACTGCCCGCGTGTGCTGCTCGGAGGTGGAGTGGCGGCCAACGGGCGACTCCGTGAAGCACTGGCGACGCGGCTCGAGCCAGACGGCGTGCTCCTGAACGCATCTCCGCGGCTCTCGTTGGACAATGGTGCGATGGTGGCTCGCGCAGGTGCGTTTCGCCTCGGGCGGGGAGAGATTGCGTCGCTGGATGTCTCGCCCGACCCTAACTTGCCGTTTCCCGGATTAATGAAAGCTTTCGCGTGATCGTGTCCTCCGAACGGAGCACCTTCCGTGGATCACCTTCTAAGGACTGAGCGTGTACCCGATCTTCTTCCGTCTCCCGAGCTGGTTGCCCTTCATGGGGGATGCGCCGATCACCTCTTTCGGCGTGTTCATGTTCCTCTCCTTCCTGACAGGAGGGATTTTGTTGCGCTCCGAGATGGAGCGAACCGGCCACGATCCCGATCGGGCTTGGGATCTGGTGTTCATGGGGGTATTGGGAGGTGTCATTGGAGCAAAGGCGTACTACGTGCTCCTGAACTACGAGGCGCTTCTGGCCAACCCGTTGTCGGCGATCTTCTCACGGGGCGGAATGGTGTGGTACGGCGGATTCGCGGGGGCGGTTCTTCTTATCGTCATCGAGATCAAGCGGAGGGATCTGCCACTCGGGCAAGTCGCGGACCTCTGTTCGCCGACTCTCGCCATCGGGTATGCCGTTGGCCGGATGGGATGTTTCCTGGTCGGAGACGACTATGGGCGCCCCACGGGCTCCTGGATGGGGATCAGGTTTCCGGACGGCACGCCGCCTACGACGGTGGAAGCTCTCGAGAGAAACTTCGGTGTTCAGGTCGATCCGGCCTTGGTCGAGCGCTTCGGACAGGTCGTCCCCGTGCATCCCACTCAGCTCTACGAGGTCGCGATGGCCTCCATCATCTTTCTGGTTCTCTGGAAGCTGCGGGTCCACAATCACTCGGCTGGCTGGCTCTTTTGGATTTGTTTGACCTTGCTCAGCGCCGAACGCTTCTTGGTCGAGTTCGTTCGGGTGAAGGACGACCGATTCTTCGGGCCCCTCACCATTGCGCAGGGCATCGCGATTACCCTCGTGCTCGTCGGTCTTTTGGGAGTGCGCCAATCCTGGTCCGTGGGAGCGGAGTCGGAAGGAGAAAAAGCCTGACGAATTGGGCAGGGTGACGGAAAAATGCTGACGATCCTGCACGGGTCGGACGTGCACTTCGGCAACCCTCACCGACCGAGTGTAGCCGCCGGCTTTCTCGAGCTGGCGCGACGCGTGTCGCCCGATGTTGTCGTCTTGGCTGGAGATCTGACGCAGCGGGCCAAGGTCCGCGAATTTGAGCAGGCCCAGGCGTACCTCGGTGAATTCGGGCCTGCGCCGGTCGTGGTCACCCCCGGAAACCACGACATTCCTCTCTACCGTGTACATGAGCGTCTGTTCGCTCCGTTCCGGAACTATCAGGCCTTCATATCCCAGGAACTCGACACCGCAACTCGGGTCGACGGAGCAGTTTTGGTGGCCTTGAACTCGGCCGATCCTTACCGAGGACTCGTCAACGGACGCATCGAGGCCGGCCAACTCCATTTTCTGGCACGTATCTTCCAGGAAACATCTGATGCGGATGTCCGTATCGTAGTCATACACCATGCTTTGGCTCCACCGCCCGACGGGGGGTCGGACGCGGTCCTTCCGAGAAACGCGTCTCTTCTGGACCGATTCCGGGAGCTGGGAGTGGATTTGATTCTCAGTGGGCATCTTCATCGCGGCTTTGTGACCAGCTCGTCGGAAGTGCGGCCGGACCACAGAGACCGCGGCGACATCGCTATCGTCCACAGCGGGACGGCCATGTCCAATCGGGGTCGTAAGGCCGAGAAGGGGGAAAACAGTGTGAACGTGTTGAAGATCCGCGCTGAGGGCATCGAAGTGATGCCCTTTTGGTTCCAGGAGCATGTGGCGGGCTTCGTGGCACGTGAGCCCATCAACATCCGGCGCAGCGAATGACCAGATTCTACGTAAGAAGGGAGGCGGGGATAAGCGAAACGGTCAGTGCGTTAGCCGTCGCCTTGAGTGTCGGCGGCTTGTCTTTCTATCTGACCCGGATGCTTCTTGCCCGCGACGATTTGGAATCCAAGGCACTGCCCGACGTGGCCGCGGACCCCGGACGCCTCCTGGGCGCTCGAAGCGAAGGACTCAAGTAGAGGTCGCATGCGGATCTCGTCCACGCTCACCTGTTTCATCCTGTTGGTGGCCCACGCACCCCTCCTCGCCCAAGCGCCTTCCGTCCAGGTCCGGAGTATCGACTTTGTCGGTAACGAGGCGTTTCCGCCCGATTCCCTGGAGCGCGCCATCGTCAATCGTGAAACCAGGTGTCGTGCCTTCGGGTTCGGTGAGTTCTGCCCCTTCGGAGCCCTGCGTGAAGACTTGAATGAGCGAGAGCTGTCTCGGGACATGTTACGGCTCACGAACTTCTATAACATCCGGGGTTATCGAGAGGTCCGGATCGACACGTTGATCACGCGTCCGTCGGAGGACGTCGTGGAATTGTCTTTTCAGATAGACGAAGGGTCACCCGTCCGAATCGCCAACCTGACGGTGGAGTGGGCGGACGTCTTCGAAGAATTCGACCCTGCCGCCGACCTTCCTGTCCAGGTGGATGGCCTGCTCAACGCGATCGATCTTGCGGCGACCCGAGACACACTGATCCAGCGGTTCCGAAACCGCGGGTACCCCAGGGCCGACGTATCTCGTTCGTGGAACGTGCGGGTGGGGAGTCCCTTCCAGGCGGACGTGACCTTCGAGGTCGAAGTGGGGCCGCATTCTTTTTTTGGCCCCATCACCTTTAGTGGAAACGAACAGCTCAGCGATGACGTGATCCGCCAGCTCCTCCCATTCGAGGAGGGGCAGGAATATTCCGAGGTTCGTACCCTCGAGGCCCAGCGCAATCTGTTCTCCATCGAGATGATTCAGCGGGCATCGATCGTCGAGGCGGCGGATCCAGCGGGTATCGTGCCCGACACCGTGGTCCCACTCCAGGTTCAGATCACGGAGGCGGAGGTTCACAGTGTGCAACTCGGTGGGGGATGGAGCACCTTGGAGTGCGGGAACGTGGAAGGGCGTTGGACGAGCCGGAATTTCTACGGCGGAGCGAGACAACTGCAACTCCGGGGGCGCTTGTCCAACCTGGCGGCTGACCCACTCAAGGAAAGTATTTGTCGCCAAGCCGGCATCAACCAGTTCGGAGGGCTGAACTGGTTGCTTTCGGCGGAATTTGCGCAGCCGCTGATCCGTCGGAGTGTCTCCTTCGGCGTCAACCTGTTCTGGGAGCGGCAGAGCGTCCAGGACGTGTTCGTTCGCGAAGCCGTCGGGGTGGACCTCTCCCTCTTTCAGCGGGTTGCCGCGAACACGTCCATCACCTTCTCGTACCGGCCGGAACTCACTAAGCTGGAGGCCGCCGCGGTCTTCTTTTGTACGTCGATTCAGGTCTGTATGCCCGAGGACATAGCCGCCCTTCAGGAACCGGCCTGGTTGGCCCCGGTATCCGTGAACCTCGTACAGGGGAGGACGGACAACCTCTTGAACCCGACGCGCGGATACCAGCTCGTGGCCAGCTTCGAGCACGCATCCTCCCTGACGGGTTCCGAATTTCAGTACAATCGGGTGTTGGGCGAAGCGACCGCCTACATATCGACACGGCCTGGCCATGTCCTGGCGGCTCGGGTCCGGTCGGGATGGATCGGCGCGGGCGCGTTCTCCCTCCCGGCGGGTGACGCCGCCGTCGTACACCCCCAGAAGAGGTTCTTCTCGGGTGGGGCCAATAGCGTGCGGGGGTTCGCGCAGAACCAGCTCGGGCCGAGAGTGCTCACGGTAGATCCTTCGTCGCTCCTGTTCCCGATCGGTACCAAACCGGCGGCGTGCACTCCGGATGAGGTCATAGATCTCACCTGCAACGCCAACGCGTTGGACGACGGGGCCTTTGCAACACCACGTCCCACAGGCGGAGGCGTCCTGCTCGAGGGAAGCCTTGAGTACCGGATCGCGTTGGGACGGAATCTGGAATCTGCCATCTTTGTCGACTTCGGGCGGATCTTTCCCGAGACGGGCTCAGGTAAGGTGAGCCAGTTCGAGATTTCTCCCGGAGTGGGTATGCGATATCTGAGTCCCGTCGGGCCCATTCGTGTGGATCTGGGTTACAGATTCCGTGGCATCGAGCCGTTGCAAGTTGTCACGACGCAGATTCGCCCGTTCGAGCCAGGTGACGATCCTGCGGACAAAATCAGGCTTATTGGCGGAGGCGAGCCGATCGATTACGTGATCACGGAGGATCTCGCGGTGCTCGATCCGCGGGTGGTCTACGGTCCGCAGAGCGGCTTTTCCATCAACCGTTTTCAGATCCACCTCAGCATCGGACAGGCGTTCTAGGGTGGCGATCGGAAAGGGGCTCCGCGTGTGGACGGTGTTGAAGATTGCCGCTGGTCTCCTGGTGACACTCGCCGTGGGAGCGGTCGCCGGCGTGCTCGTCCTCACCCGTACGAATGTCGGGCAGGTGTTCGTGGTGGAGGAGGCGCTCCGGCGAATGCAGGGCAGTTTTGACGGCGAAATCACGATCGCCGGTCTGCATTCACCAGGACTCCACAGGGCGGCCACGCTGCTCGACCTCCGGGTCACCGCCCCCGATAGCAGCCAAATATTGGCTGTGGACTCGGTTGAGGCCGAGTACTCCATGGCCGCGATGCTCAGCGGTGATGTCGCTCTTACCGGCCTCACTCTCTGGGGGCCCAGACTGACGATTACCAGGGAGGCGCCGGACCAGCCATTCAACTTGGCGGCCTTCCTCGACGGCACCGAGTCACTGGAGCTGGACCTCGGTGACACGGACGAGCTCACTGAGGCTGGGGTGCGTTTCCTGTTCGAGGACGTGGACATCCGCGACGGGAGCATCGACGTGCGGTACCCGCTGACGGCTCCGCCTGATCCGACTTCCCGGTTCCTGAGTGAGCCCGGGCCGGAGGGGCGGGGCTTCGTGCGGGTTTTCGGGTTCCAAGGCATCGATGGGCACGTCGACGGCGTGGTCATGGCGGATCCAGCCGTGGGCGGACTAACAATGAACGTTAGAGATTTCGCCTTCGAGGGCAGAATTCTTCAAGACCTGGTCCAGGTCGAGAATCTCGACGGAAGCATTGTATGGTCCGGGGATAGAATCTCAGTCGCCGTGGAGACCGTGGGTCTCTTGGGCGCCACCGCGACAGGATCGGGTGCGGTCGATCTTGGGGACGGAGATCAGGTCGAGTTCACCTTCGACGGTGTCGTGGAGAGCTTGGATCTGTCCGAGTTGCGGTGGCTTGAACCCCGCCTTCCGGATGCCCGCGCGAGTGCCCGTATCGGGGTGGAGTACGGATCGGAGGGGTTGCGTGCCACGTGGTCCGATGGGCAGCTGCCCATCGACGGTGGGAACATCGAGGGAGAGGGAACCGTCAGGGTTGTTCAGGGTGGAGAAACCTCGTTTGAGGACGTGACCCTGGCGGTACTCGGAGTCCCCGTCTCGACGTTGGAGGAATTTATCCCGCTAGTGTTGCCGTTGGAGGGTCGGTTGAGTGGAACGGTTGAGCTCTCGGGCACCATGGACGCCATGAGGGTGATAAGCCGGATGGACTTGGTGGAACCAGATCTGGGCCCGACCAGCGGCGAGATCGACGGTGTGTTTCACCTTCGCGGCCCGTTGGGTGTGACCGGCCTGACGGCCCGGCTGATTCCGCTGGACCTCGGACTGGTCAACCGGTTTGCAGAAGGGCTGCTACTGGACGGCTCCGCGATCATTGATGTGCAGGTGGATGGTCGGTTGGACAGTGGTATGCGCGTGGTGGCGGTGGCGGTCGACCGCGACCCACCGTCGGAACCGTCGAACGTCTATCTCCAGGGACTTGTCACCGAAGTCGAAGGGGAGATTCGGGCCTCCTTCGATGCCGAGCTGACCCCGCTGTCCATCACGGGAGTGCTTTCGGAGGAGTCCTCCCTGTCCCGGTTCGGACCGGTTCGCGGAACGGCTCATGCGGAGGGATCTCTGCAGGACCTCCAGCTCCAGACCGACCTGACGAGCGAAGAAGGCCGACTCACCTTGGAGAGCCGCTTCGATGCCCGATCCCCGTTCTCGTCTTATCGGCTTCGCGGCGAAGCTGAGAATTTCGATCCCCTGGAGGTGGCTCCCTGGCTCCCGGAAGGAACCGTACTGTCCGGTGGCTTCGATCTTTCCGGTGAGGGCGACGATCTGAGGACGGCAGAACTGGTGGGGACTGTGCGGCTCGATGAATCACGTCTCGCCGACTTGACGTTCGACTCCGTCACGATCCAGCTGGGGACCTCGAACGGAATCTTAACCGTGGACGACTTTCAGGGTCTCGTCGGGGGTGTGACAGTGGAGGCGGCCGGGCAACTCCCGGTATCAGGGAGTGGCGGCCCCGAGGATGTGCGGGTGAGTTTCGGAACGGAAAGTCTCGAAGGCCTTCGTCCGTTGCTGCGGGGCGACGGCGACGTGATTGCGGGCGATACCCTCACGGCCCTGGAGCGCCAGATCCTCGAACTCGAGGGCATCGATCCGGACACACTTCCGACGCTTGCCGAAGTGCTGTTCTCGGGGAGGATGGCAGGTGAGTTGACGGTGGGTGGTTCGCTCGAAAACGTTTCCGTCATAGGACGAACCGTGGTGAACGACGTCCTCTACGAAGGAAATCGTGTGCGGCAAGCCGCGATCTCGTTCTCGGCAACCGACCTGCTTTCCCCCGCACGTGAGGCGTCCGCTCAGATCGATGCGGGTGCGATACGCCTTCTTCAGAGGGAGTTCGATTCGGTTTCGGTGAACGTGCGCTATCAGGAGCCGAGGGGGATCTTTAATGTGTTCGTGGCGCGATCCCCGGACGAGGGTTACTCAGGACTCCTGGCCTTTGACGTGGAGGATGACCTACGTACGCTCCATCTGGATGAGTTGGTGTTCCGCTTCCCAGAGGAGCGTTGGAATCTCGGGGGACCCGCTACGATCGCGTGGGACCCCGATGGCCTCACGTTCAGAGACTTCCGCATGAGGCGTCCCGGAGTGGGTGGTATGCGGCTCCAGGCTCAGGGTCGGGTGCCGTTCGATGGCGAGGCCGATTTTGTGCTGGAGGCCGAAGCTCTCGACATCCGTTGGATCGCCAATCTCCTCCAACTTGACGAAGTACTCGAGGGCGTGGTGGATCTGGACCTTCGCGCGACGGGCACCGATGTGGAGCCGGTGATGGTTTTGGACCTCGCGACCGATGGCTTCCGGTTTCGTGAGTATGTGCTCGACCGACTCGAGGCCAACGTGGACTACGCAGACCGAAGGGCCGCCGGCGAGGTGGGGTTATGGAGCGACTCCCTCCAGATACTCACGTTGGACGGGGAACTTCCTTTGGATCTGTCGTTCAACGCCGTGGAGGACCGTTTTCCCCAGGAGGTGATCGATCTGGTGGTCGTGTCGGACCGGTTGCCGCTTTCGCTGTTGATGGCGCCGTTCCCGGTCTTCGGACAGGTCGTAGGGACGATGTCCGGGAGCGTTGATGTGGGAGGGACGTCGAGAAGCCTCGCTCCCCGAGGCCAGATTTCCGTCGATGGAGGGGGAGCCTTCTTGGGTGGTCTCGGCGTGGGGTACGAGGCGGTGAGCGGCACACTCGATTGGTTTCCGGATGGGCGAGTGGTGGTGGACCTGGGTGCCCAGGCATTGGGAACGGCCAGCATTGGGGGCACCGTCACGGTGACCACCCTGTTGGACCCCGGATTCGACATCGACATCCGCCTCGAGGAGTTTCAGGCCTTGGACCGCCGTGACGCGGCCGGTCGGGTGAGTGGCGATCTTCGCCTGGAAGGATCGTTCTCGCGGCCGGTGGTCTCCGGCGATCTTTTTCTCGATGGGGGAACCCTCTTCTACGAGGAGTTCCAGAGGTCGGCTCAGGCGGCCGATCTGTTCTTCGCGCGTTCCTCCGGGCTGGCGGACTTCCAGGTCGTCGATACGACGGCCTCCGGTTTCGCCCCGTTCGTTGCCGTCGAGAATCCTTTCATCCAGAACATCCGGATGGAAAACACGACGTTGACCGCACGGCGGGACAATTGGATCCGCAGCGAGCAGATGAACGTCGAGTTGGAAGGTGACCTCGACCTGCTCTATGATCGGCAGACTCAGGACTTGGTTCTCGTTGGGGCTTTGGAGGCTGTACGTGGATCGTTGTCGTTCGGCCCCCGGAGCCTCCGGAAGCAGTTCCAGGTGGACGGGGGTACCGTGCGTTTCCTGGGGGCGTCAGTGTTCAATCCCGATCTCGATATCACCGCAAGCGAACCGGTCAGGACGCCGGAAGGGGACCGGCTCACGATCGTCGCCGGAGTCACCGGAACGCTCCTGGCTCCGCGGGTCACGCTCAGCAGTGACGAGCCGGGATTCAGTGAAGACGACCTGCTGAGTTATCTCTGGTTCGGCCGCCCGACCTACGCCCTGAATTCGGATCAGAACGACCTGGTAGGCGCAGGGATGGCCGTGGGCCTGAGCGTCTTCAACAGCGGGCTAGGCACGGTGATGACACAGGGCTTGGGGCTCGACTTCTTGGACTACCTTTCCATCACACAGCAGAGTCTGGGTTCGCTGGGGTCGCTCAGCGCGAACAGTGGGCAAGGGGCCCTGAGTACGACCGTGGTCGAGACTGGCCTGTACGTGGCCGACGATCTCTTCTTGACGTTGCTCTTCCGGCCTGCGGCAGCACAGGGAGGCGGTCTGGAAAACTGGCCCGGAATCCGCATGGAGTGGGTGGCGTCCCGGGGGTACACGATCCAATCCTACTTCGAAGACCAGTTCTTCAGAGGTCGTTCTGTGGGCTTCGGTGCGTTCGGAGTGCAGACAAAGAAGGGGTTGGGACTCTCGATCTTCCGAAACTGGGTCTACTGACCCAACCACCGTTCGGGACCCATACGCCGCCATCGGAAAGCCTGTGGCTCTTCCGCACGAGTGAAATCCCGCGGCCTCAGCCGACTCTTCAGCACTTGCCCGCCTACAGCTGAGCGCTTCAAGTGGCCCCCCTTTGAAGCAAGACCCCGACTTCGATAATTTATAAGGCTATGGCCCAAGAATTTCTCGCCGTGCGCGGAGCCCGGGAGCACAACCTCCGGAACATCGACGTCGAGCTCCCCCGGGGGGGCTTGATCGTGATCACGGGACTGTCCGGGTCCGGAAAGTCGTCCTTGGCGTTCGACACGATCTATGCCGAGGGTCAACGCCGCTACGTGGAGTCCCTCTCGGCGTACGCCCGCCAGTTCCTGGGGCTCATGGAGAAGCCCGACGTCGATTCGATCGAGGGCCTTTCTCCGGCGATCTCCATCGAACAGAAGACGGTGAGTCGAAACCCACGGTCGACGGTGGGGACCGTCACGGAAGTCTACGACTATCTGCGGCTCCTTTGGGCCCGTGTCGGCGTCCCGCACTGCCCCGAGTGCGGCAGGCCGGTTCTTCGGCAGTCGGCGTCCCAGATCGTCGAACGGCTGCTGCTTCTGGACGAGGGTGCCAAGATCCAGGTGCTGGCGCCTCTGGTTCGAGGTCGGAAGGGCGAGTTCCGCGATCTCTTCGAGAAGGCTCGAAAGGGCGGCTTCGTCAGGGCCGTCGTCGACGGAGAGATGATCGATCTCTCCGACCCGCCCGCGCTCAATCGATATGAAAACCACGACATCGCGATCGTGGTGGATCGGCTGGCCATTCGGTCGGAGGATCGCGAGCGGCTGGCCGACTCGGTGGAGACTGCGCTGCGGGCCGCCGAGGGAACGGTGGAAATCTTGGAGGCAAAGGGCCGTTCACGTGTGTCACACCTCTTTAGCGAGCACTACGCTTGTGCCCACTGTGGCATCAGCCTCCCCGAGATCGAGCCTCGACAGTTCTCCTTCAATTCGCCCTACGGGGCTTGTGAAGAGTGCGGTGGTCTCGGGACCAGCAAACACGTCAATCCGGACCTACTCCTGGCGGACGGGACTCTCTCTCTTCTGGAAGGTGTCTTGCTGCCATGGGGCGAACCTTCGGGACACCTTCGGAGCTCGGTGATCGCGGGGCTGGCGGAGGCCTACGAATTCGACCCAGGGAGTCCTTGGAAAAAACTTCCGGAGGAGGCGCGTCACGCCATCATGTATGGTTCGGGTCGGATGAAGATTCGCTTCCCGTACCGCTCGGGGTCCGGAAACGCCAAAGGCCACTATGAGGACACCTGGGATGGTGTCATCGAAAATGTGGAGTCTCGCTATCAGGAGACCAAGTCTGATGCGGTCCGCACGCAGCTTCATGAGTACATGTCCACGCTCAGGTGTACGGCCTGTTCCGGGAGCCGGCTGAGGCCGGAATCCCTGGCCGTGACGATCGCGGGGCGATCCCTGGGTGAGATCGTCGACCTTTCCATCTCCGACGTACTCAAGTTGTTCCAGAGCCTGGCGGTGGACGAGCCGATAGGCTCCGGGGCGGACCGGCATGTGTTACACGGAGAGATTGCGACGCCAATCCTGAAAGAGATCCAGGAGAGGCTTGGCTTTCTCAAGGACGTGGGCCTGCGCTACCTGACACTCGGCCGTTCTGCCGACTCTCTGTCCGGTGGTGAGTCTCAGCGTATTCACTTGGCCACGCAGATCGGGAGCCGTCTCGTGGGTGTGCTCTACATTTTGGACGAGCCCTCGGTGGGGCTCCACCAGAAGGATAACCAACGGCTTCTGGAGACCCTTCAGGCGCTTCGTGACTTGGGCAACACCGTGATTGTGGTCGAACATGACGAGGAGACGATCCGGGTTGCCGACCACATCGTAGACCTGGGACCCGGAGCCGGACGTGCGGGTGGCGAGGTTGTTGTGCAAGGGAGCCTGGCCGATGTGCTCGCAGAAAAGGCTTCTCTCACGGGAGCGTATCTGGAGGGTCGGCGGCAGATTCCGATTCCTGATGGACGCAGGAAGGGTAATGGAGATCGCTCGCTTTATCTGCGAGGGGCGAGTGAGCACAATTTGTGTGATCTCAACGTGGCCATCCCGCTCGGCTGCTTCGTTGCGGTGACCGGCGTGAGCGGGTCGGGCAAGTCGACACTCATCAACCAGACGCTCTATCGGGTGTTGGCCCGTCACTTGTATCGGAGCAGGGTGGTCCCGGGGCGCCACGAGGGAATCGATGGAATCGAATTGATCGACAAGGTGATCGAGGTCGACCAGTCGCCGATCGGCCGTACGCCGCGGTCGAACCCCGCGACCTATACGGGCTTGTTTACGCCGATCCGGGAGTTGTTCTCCGGCCTCCCCGAGTCCCAGATGAGGGGGTATGGGCCCGGCCGCTTTTCCTTCAACGTGAAGGGAGGGCGCTGCGAGGCCTGCAAAGGGGACGGCCTGGTGAAGATCGAGATGCACTTTCTGCCCGACGTGTACGTGCCGTGCGACGTATGCCGCGGAAGGCGTTATAACCGCGAAACTCTGGACGTTTTCTACAAGGGAAAGAACATCGCCGACGTGCTGGACATGACGGTCGACGAGGCCCTCGGTTTCTTCGAGCCCGTGCCAAGGCTCAGGGCCAAGCTCGAGACACTTTCGGACGTGGGCTTGGGCTACATCCACCTCGGGCAGTCGGCGACCACACTTTCCGGTGGAGAGGCTCAGCGGGTGAAGCTTTCCAGCGAGCTGTCCAAGCGGGCCACTGGGAGCACGCTTTATATTCTCGACGAGCCCACGACCGGCCTCCACTTCGAGGACATCCGGGTCCTGTTGGAGGTGCTCCACCGGCTCGTGGAGAAGGGTAATACCGTGGTCGTGATCGAACACAATCTCGAGGTGATCAAGACAGCGGACTGGATCATCGACCTTGGCCCCGGTGGCGGAGAGGCGGGCGGTCGAGTTGTGGGCGAGGGCCCACCTGAGTCGATTGCCGAGGTGGTGGGTTCACACACCGGGAGATATCTCGCGCCGCTTCTGGGAGTTGCCAGGAGTACCGGATCATCCTCCTAGGGTCGCAGGGGCCCGGCCGTTCGTGTTAGAATAAGAACCCTAGTCCGGAATTTGGTGTGTGCCCCGCACGGTGCGGAAACCGCGTACATCAGTTTTCAGTGGGGAAAGGGCCCGCAGGATTGGGGTCTGTCGTTAAACTGTCTGGCCGCGGCTCCGATAACGAGCCGCACAGAGCTAGGAGTCGACCATGGTAACTCGAGAGGATCTCGAGAGCTTCCTGATCCGGATGGATTTGGACTGGAATGAGGTGGATGAAGGGATGTTTCTGATTAAGGGCCAGAGCGGAGGTGTGGTCGTCCACCTCTCCGATCCGGTGCTGCTGGTGCGCCTCAAGGTAATGGACCTTCCGAACGGTGAGTCGGACCTAGGTGAGCTCTACCGGGCTCTGCTCGAGCTGAACGCCACCGACGTCGTGCACGGGGCGTACGGAATCGAAGACGGCGAGTTGATTCTGACAGACACCCTCGAATTGCAGAATCTGGACTTCGAGGAGTTACAGGCTTCGGTGGAGAGCCTCCAGTATGCGGCGTCGAGTCACCTTGGACGAATCAAGGATCTCGCTGGGGCTGCCGACAGCGGTTCGGAAGGAGGGGACTGATGCCATGAGTATTTTTACGAAGCTGTCTACGGTCATCAAGTCGAACATCAACGATCTCATCTCCCGGTCTGAAAATCCCGAGAAGATGTTGAACCAGATCATTCTGGACATGCGGGACCAGCTCGCGAAGGCCAAGCGGGAAGTGGCGGCGGCCATCGCGGATGAGCGGAAGCTCCGTGCGTCGCTCGACGCCGAGGTCAAGGAGGTGCGTCAATGGGAGCACCGCGCCGTGCTGGCCGTGAAGGAGGGTCGGGACGACATGGCGAAGCAGGCGTTGGTGAGGCAACAAGAGCACAAAGAACGGGCCAGCACTTTCGACGAGACCTGGAGAACTCAGGCTGCGGAGATGGAGAAGCTCAAGGGCTCGCTGCGCCAGTTGAATGACAAGATCGAAGAGGCAAAGCGGAAGAGGAATCTTCTCGTGGCGAAGCAGCGTCGGGCTCAAGCCCAGCGGCGGATCCACGAAACCATGTCGGGGCTCTCCAACACGTCGGCGTTCGATGCGTTCGAACGCATGGCCGACAAGATCGATGAGCAGGAGCGCGAAAGTCTGGCCCACCAGGAGGTAAACGAGGCGCTCGGTCCCGGAACACTCGAAGACGACTTCAAAGCGCTAGAGAGCGGGGGTGACGGCGGTGACGTCGAAGACCGTCTCCTGTCGTTGAAACAGGAGATGGGATTGATCGCCGCGCCTGAGGGCGAGGCGCCCATGCAACTGGAGTCGGGTGACGACGATGACGCTGCCGGGGCTGCTGATTCGGCCGGGTCGGCCTCGTCACCACCGTCCGAGGAGTCGGTCATTCATGAAGCGACGCTCATCGAAGAGGTCGACAAGTTGGAGACGAGCGACTGAAATCTGATTGAGATGAGCACGGTCTACGTGCCATGAGCACGGTTTACCTGAACGGCGAGTTCTTGCCCAAGGATCGGGCAACGATTTCGGCGGATGACCGGGGATTTCTGCTTTCGGACGGCATCTACGAGGTGACCCCCGCCTATCGGGGCCGTCTCTTCCGCATCGAGCAGCACATGCGCCGGTTACGGCACGGGCTCGATGCCCTCCGTATCGAGTACGATTCGGCAGGGCTACCGGAGATGCACGCAGACCTGATCGCCGCCAACTCGCTCGATACTGAAGACGTCGCGATCGTATATCTCCAGATCACACGAGGGGCCGCGCCGAGAACCCACCATTTTCCACCAGAGGGAACTCCGCCCACGGTGTACGCCTTCGCCCAGGCCTACCATCGGCCCGCATCGGCGCGCTGGGAGCAGGGCTACGAGGCCGTCACGGTTCCCGACGACCGCTGGGCTCGAGTCGACATCAAATCGATCGGCCTCTTGCCCAATGTGCTGGCCCAACAAGTGGCCGCGGAGGCAGGGGTGGCGGACGCTCTTCTGGTGAAGGACGGTGTCGCGCTCGAGGGCTCCCACAACAACCTCTTCGCGGTTTTTGATGGTGTCGTGACCACGCATCCTGCCACGCACCAGATCCTGCACGGGGTCACTCGCGCATATGTGATCGAACTGGCCAAAGGGCAGGGGCTTCCGGTAGAGGAAAGGCCGGTGACCTTGGAGGAGATCCGGGCTGCAGACGAGATCTTCTTTACGGGCACGACCACCGAGGTCCGGCCAACCGTTCGACTCGACGACCAACCGGTAGGGAGCGGCAAAGTAGGACCCGTCGCCAGAGCTCTCTACGAGGCCTTCCAAGCGGGGACTCAGGCCTAGGTAGGGTATCAGGTGGTCAGGTGGGTGATCGGAAGGCGCTACGGCTTCGCCCGCTGCCGCTTCGCAGGGACTCACGGATAGATCAAGTACTGCTCCCGAACCCGCATGAAGGCCCCCAACTCTTCCTGCCATCTACTCCGTATCTCATCGACCCCTGCTCCGGCGTCGACGGCCTGCCGTAGAAGATCGGTGCCAGCGAGGCGATCGAAGTGGGCTTGGAGCCATCCCCACTGGGCACCGGACATGCGGTGAGTCTCGACCAGGAGTGCGACCGCGGCGCGGGTTGGATCGTACTCGGGCGACGTGGCCACCAGGCGGACACCCGACACCTCCACACCGTCGAATTTGCCATCGGAGGGCACGTCTGGGACGAACGTGACCGGCTCGAAGCGAACTCCGCTCAGTCCGTAGCCGTTCATGGCTTCGGCGAGGGCCTCGCCGTCCAACCACGGGGCACCGATTTGCTGGAAGGGCGCCGCGGTGCCCCTGGCGACGGATAGAACGGTGCCCTCGAAAAGGCATGTCCCGGGGTAGTGCGTGGCGCTCTCGACGTCCGGCATGTTGGGGGATGGCTGGATCCACGGCAACCCGGTTTCGGCGAAGGGCATGTCCCGACGCCATCCATCAACGGGGGCGACACGAAGCTCGACTCCGATTCCGACCTCCCCTCGATAGTATCGAGCCAATTCCCCCAGCGTCATGCCGTGGCGCATCGCCAGAGGATATCTACCTACGAACGTGGCGAACGCAGGGTCGAGGACGTTGCCCTGCACGGCGCCACCGATTGGATTCGGACGATCGAGTACAACCACGGGGATCCCTTGTTCAGCAGCCGACTCCATGGCGAGGGTCATCGTGGATACGTAGGTCCAGTAGCGGGCCCCGATGTCTTGGTAGTCCACAAGGAGGACGTCGATTCCGTCAAGCATCTCCGGCGTCGGACTGAGCACCGCGCCGTACAGGGAGTAGATCGGTACACCGGTCTCGACGTCCACGTCGTTCGCAATCGTAGCTCCCGGGTCGGCCGTGCCCCTGATGCCGTGCTCGGGGGCGAAGAGGGCCACAAGGTCCACATCAGGATGTTCATGAATCCGATCGATCGAGGAACGGCCCGAGCTGTCCACGCCGGTTTGATTGGTGATCAGCCCGACTCTACGACCCGCCACCAGGTGAATCGAGTCCTCCAGGAGGACCTCAATTCCCGGGCGAATCAGGCCGAACCCTGCACCGTCATCCTGGTATAATGAAGCGTCGAGTTGTGCGTCCGGCCGTGAGCAAGCGAGAAGGAGCAACAAAGAACAGGATTGTGGTGCCCTGCACAACTTCATAACTTGCTCTCTTAAAGACACTTGGGCAGTTTTCTCCACTGTTGCAGAGGTCTTTGAGTTAACTTAATGACAATCCAGAGCATTCTGCGCCTCCCCCTGAGTAACCCTACGGGAAGCTTCTGGATCCTAGTTCTGTTCTTTTCCGCCTGCTCCGGGCAAGCTCCAGTGACCGTGCCGGCTCCTCAGCAGGAGGCTCCGGTTGAGATCGATCAAGCGGAAGCCAACCTTCCGGCGGCCTCCTCGACTTCAGCTCCTCCCGCGCCCTCCCAGTCCACTGCGGAACCCACCGCAACCGCCGCACTCTCCTGGGCGGAAAGCACGCTCTCCGGGATGACGCTCCGGGAGAAGGTCGGGCAGTTGATGATGCCCTTCGTACTGGGCAACTTCGCACCAGAGGGCAGTGAGACGCACGACCGCATCGTCAGCGTCATCGAAGAGGAACATGTAGGAGGGGTGATCATGTCCGTCGGATCACCGAGCGAGGTCGCGGTCAAGCTCAACGACCTCCAGCAACACTCCAAGTACCCACTGTTGGTGGCTGCCGATTTGGAGACGGGGGCGGGATTCCGCTTCAGAGGAGCCGTTCATATCCCGACGAACATCGTGCTTGGGGGGGCCACCAGGTTCCCGTCGCTGATGGCGTTCGGCGCTGCGGGTGATCTCGGCTATGCTTACGAGTTGGGGAGAATCACTGCGCTGGAGGCCCGCACCATGGGTGTCCACGTCCCGTTCGCCCCGGTCCTGGACGTCAACAACAATCCCGATAACCCGATAATCAACATTCGCTCGTTCGGCGAAGATCCGAGTGCGGTCGCTGATTTGGGTGTGGCGTTCGTCCAGGGACTTCAGGAGCACGGCGCCGTGGCGACCGGAAAACATTTCCCAGGACACGGAGATACGGAGACCGACTCTCACCTGGCTTTGCCCATAATCCGAATCGAGCGTGAACGCCTCGATGCCATCGAGTTGGTGCCCTTCCGTGCAGCCATCGACGCGGGCATCCAGGGAATCATGACTGCGCATATCGCAGTGCCGGAGATCAGCGGAGAGACCATACCCGCGACTCTGTCCGAGGCTGTGCTCACTAGCTTGCTCCGGAACGACCTGGGATTCGACGGGATCATCTTTACCGATGCGATGGACATGGACGCAGTAGACCGGCTCTTTCCCCGAGGCGAGGCTCCGGTCCTGGCGGTCCTGGCGGGAGCGGACGTTATTCTCATGCCGAGGGGTGTGAAGCAGGCCATCGATGCGATCGTCAAAGCTGTCGACACGGGGCGGCTGACGGAGGCTCGTATCGATGAATCGGTCGGCAGGTTGCTGCGCCTCAAGGAGAACCTTGGCCTCGCTGAAGAGCGTTCAGTAGCGCTCGAGATGGTTCCGCGTGTCGTGGGCGTGCCCGAGCATATCGAAATTTCGCGCGAGATCGCTGAACACTCGATCACTCTGATCCAGAACGAGCGCAACCTGCTGCCTCTCCTGGGGACTCGTGGGGCCCGCGTCTTGTCCGTGAGCTTCCGCAATCCCAACGACGTACTGTCGGGGCGGTATTTCGACGGACGGTTGCGCGAGACCTATCCCCGGCTTGTGACCAGAACGGTGGATGAGAGTACGAATTCGGAGGCGTATGACGATCTCCTCCGTCGGGCGGGCCAGTCGAACCTCGTGGTCGTATCGGTCTATTCGAATTTCGCCGGCCGGGTCGACCTTCCTGACGCCACCGTGGAGTTTGTGAATGAGTTGGCAAGAAGGAACGTCACACACGTCGTGATCTCGTTCGGGAATCCGTACTTGATTTCGCTGTTCCCCGACGCTCAGGCGTATATGTTGGCGTGGAGTTCGGCACAGGTCAGCCAGGTGGCGGCGGCGGGCGCCCTGTTTGGCGGAATCGCGATCAGCGGCCGGAGCCCCATTGGGATGGACCCATACTTCGCGGTGGGTGACGGAATACAGGTACCCCTCAAGGCAGGTGTCGGTGGGCGATAGAAGGTTCGCTTTGGTAGCGGTCCTGATCGTGCTGTGGTCGAGTGGGTGTGGTGGGGTTGGGCCGCCGGTGGGTACGGCGGGCGGATCGCCCGAAATCGGTGCGGCGTCTTATGGTGCCGCCGGCCCGGTGACTCCCGGCAGAGCCTCGTTGGATCCAGACGCTTTGCGGTGGGTCGAGGAGACCTTGTCTTCGCTGACCCTCCGTCAACAGGTGGCCCAACTCGTCATCCAGTGGATGCCCGGGTCGTACGCGTCGACCAGTAGCGTCGAGTTCCAGGAATGGGCGGGGTGGGTGGAGAACGACGAGATCGGCGGCCTCTATCTGTCGATCGGGCTCCCGCATTCGTATGCGGCCAAGCTCAACGAGCTACAGGCCAGGTCCAGGATCCCCCTGTTGGTGACGTCCGATTTCGAAAACGGCGGCCCAGGTATGCGGATCAACCACTCCTATGCCTTGCCGTCACTCCTTCCGCAGGGTGGCGGGACGAGCTTCCCTCCCACGATGGCGTTCGGGGCCATCGGGGAGGAACGCTTCGCCCGGGAGTACGGCCGGATAACGGCGTTGGAGGCGAAGGCGGTCGGGCTGCATCTCAATTTCGCGCCGGTTTTGGACGTGAACTCGAATCCGGAAAATCCGGTGATCAACACGCGTTCCTTCGGAGAGGATCCTGAAGCGGTGGCGCGCCTCGGAGTCGCCTTCATCGAAGGTTCTCATGAGGGGGGAGTCCTGGCGACCGCGAAGCACTTCCCCGGACACGGAGACACCCAAACGGACTCCCATGTCACGGTCCCGGTCGTACCGGCTGATTTGAACCGGCTCAACTCGCTGGAACTCGTGCCCTTCCGGAGGGCCGTCGACGACGGTGTGGACGCCGTCATGACCGCACACGTTGTCGTGTCCGGGGTGCAGGGGTTGGAGGCGGCGCCGGCCACGCTCGATGCGCGGTTCATGACCGACCTACTGCGGGGCGACATGGGTTTCGACGGCCTCCTCTTCACCGACGCGCTGGTCATGGGGGCTCTCTCGGAGCGGTACGGGGCGGCAGAGGTGTCAGTGATGGCTCTCGAGGCTGGCAGTGATGTGCTCTTGATGCCGACCGATGTGACGGAGGCTATCGACGCGGTGATGAATGCCGTCGGTGAAGGGCGGCTCGATTCGGCACGCGTTCGTGGGTCGACACGTCGGGTCCTAGAGACCAAGGCTCGAGCCGGGCTGCACCTCGGGCGGATGGTCGATTTGGACGCTGTGGACGAGGTGGTCGGGTCGGCCGACCACTTGGCCTTCGCGGATACGGTCGCGACCCGGTCCATTACGCTTCTCCGGGATCGGGACGGTGTGCTGCCCGTGGATTCACACCGGTCCAGGAGCGTTCTGAGCCTGACGTATGCGCGCACCGACGATCTTACGGCCGGTAACACGTTCGACCCCGCCCTCGCCGGCAGGGTCGAGGTGGCGCGCCGAGTGAGGGTCGGTCCCGAAACTCCGTCGGAGGTCTACGACTCGCTCAGGGCTTCGGCGGGCGCAGCCGACCTCGTGATCGTGAGCGTTTATGTCCCCCCGAGGTCGGGCTCGGGTGAGGTCTCCGTGTCGGAGGACATGGCTGATTTTATTGCGACGGTGGGGCCGGAGCGTCCGATGATGGTGATCTCTTTCGGCAATCCCTACCTGCTGACCTCCCTGCCTGAGTCGCCCGGGTATCTGATCGCCTGGGGGTCGCACGCCGTCTCGCAGAACGCGGCGGTGAAGGCCCTCTTTGGCCGGGCGGCCATCAGTGGCCGCCTCCCAGTGTCCATCCCGCCCTACCACGTGATCGGTGACGGACTCAGCCGCTCAGTGCAGCCAAGTCCGGCCTCCGCGGTGGAGGTCGATCCGGAGTCGGTCGGTATTGACGCCGAGCGTCTCACGGAAATAGACGTCCTCGTGGCCACAGCACTGGCTGACTCGGTAGCACCTGGGGCGGTCCTGGCGATCGCACGGCACGGGCGGTTCGTGCGCCTCCGAGGCTACGGGAAGCTGGATTGGGCCGAGTCTGCCCGCCGTGCCGGCCCCAACTCGATCTACGACGTCGCGTCTCTCACCAAAGTGGTCGGAACCACCACGGCGGCGATGATTCTGGTGGACGAAGGACGTCTGGATCTCGATGCACCGGTGGTCGATTATCTGCCCTGGTGGGCAGCCGGGGATCCGGCCAAGGAGAGCGTCACGGTCCGTAATCTCCTGCTACATCGAGGCGGCCTGCCTCCGTTTCGCACCTTCTATCTTGAGATGGAAGGCAGAGACGCTTATCTGAGTGCGATCGGCCAGTTGCAGCTGGATTACCAGCCCGGGACGCGAACTGTCTATTCGGACATCGGCTCGATGACAATGGCTTTTATCATCGAGGAAGTCAGCGGCCAACGGCTCGATGAGTTTCTGCAGGAGAGAGTCTGGGACCGCCTCGGGATGCGCGACACGGGATTTCTGCCCTCCGAATCACTCAAGGACCGGATCGCTCCCACGGAGGTCGACACGGTTTTTCGGAACACGCATGTCCATGGGATCGTCCACGATGAGAACGCCTACGCGATGGGTGGGGTCGCGGGGCATGCGGGCCTGTTCTCCAGCGCCCTGGACCTGGCGGTTCTGGCGCAGACGTTACTGGATGGAGGGGGTATTGCCGGGTGCGAATCGCAGGATGCCGACGCTTCGGGCGAGATAATCTGCGCCCCCGGCATCTCGGATTTCGTGCGACTGGTGTCCGAAGAGACCGAGCAGGCGTTCACGAGGCGGTTCGATTCCGAGTCCTTCCGCGCGTTGGGCTGGGACACCCCAGACGATCGGTCCTCGGCGGGCGACTACTTTACACCCTTCGCGTTCGGGCATACCGGATTCACCGGAACTTCGATCTGGATCGATCCCGAGCTCGACATGTTCGTCGTGCTGTTGACCAACCGAGTGAATCCCTCGAGGGACAATACGAAACACGTAGCTTTCCGTCGTGCGGTCCACGATGCTGCGGCCCTGACGATCACCGACATGGAGGTTTCGCCTCGTGCGCGTTGAGCCCACTGGACGCCCCTTCTGGTCGAGCCTCCGGGGGCATGCCTGAACGCCTTCACCCCGCTCGACTTCGGCGTACTCCTGGTGTACCTCACAGGGGTCACGGCGTGGGGGGCATGGCTAGGACGTGGGCAGACCGGCGGGCAGGACTACTTTCTCGGAAACCGGGAGTTGCCGTGGATAGCAGTGATGCTGTCCATCGTCGCCACCGAGACGAGTACCCTCACCTTCTTGAGCATCCCCGGTGTTTCGTACCTGGGCACGCTCGGATTTCTGCAACTGACCTTCGGGTACCTGGCCGGTCGAGTGGTCGTGTCGATGTTCCTGCTGCCGGCCTACTACCGCGGCGAGTTGAGCACCGCCTACGCCCTCCTCGAAGAACGGTTCGGGCAAGGGGCCCGACGGTTCGCCTCGGCGGTCTTTATGGTCACGCGGCTACTGGCCGATTCGGTGAGGCTCTTCGCCAGTGCAATCCCACTGGCCCTGGTCACGGGGTGGGACTATCCGGTATCCATCGCGGTGATTGGGGCCGTGACGCTGGTCTATACCTATTTCGGCGGAATCAAGGCGGTCGTCTGGGTGGATGCCGTTCAGATGGGCCTGTACCTCCTGGGTGCCGTGGTTGCGATTGCTGCGCTTCAAGTGCTCACGCCAGACGGGTGGACGGGTATTCTGAGTAGCGCGGGTGAGGCGGGTAAGCTGGACGTTTTGGACTGGTCGCTCGACTTCTCGTTGGCGTATACGGTTTGGGCGGGCGTGCTTGGAGGTGCCGTCTTCACGATGGCGTCGCATGGTACCGACCAACTCCTCGTGCAACGGCTGCTCACCTGTCGGGACGTAGAAGCGAGCAAGAAGGCGCTGGTTGGAAGCGGTGTCGTGGTGATGGGCCAGTTTCTGCTGTTTCTGGTCGTGGGTCTCGGCCTTTGGGTTTACTACGAAGGCAGGGCCTTCGACACGACCGACGAGATTTTCGCTCGGTTTATTGTGGAAGAACTCCGCCCGGGGATCAGCGGGCTCATCGTCGCGGGTGTCTTTGCAGCCGCGATGTCGTCTCTCTCTTCGTCGATCAACTCGCTCGCATCGGCTTCGGCGTACGACTTTTGGGCTCCCTGGGCCGGCGCCGAGGACGACGAAGCCCGGACGCTCCGAGCGGGGAAGGTATTCACACTTGTCTGGGCCACACTGCTTGTGGGTGGGGCCATCTTGTTCATCCAGCTCAGTGAGGGGAACACGGCTGTCGAGGTAGCGTTGGCCATCGCTTCCGTGGTCTATGGCGGCCTTTTGGGGACCTTCATTCTGGCGATTCGTTCGCAGAGGGCTGATCAACGTAGCGCCATCGTCGGGATGATCGCCGGCATCAGCGTGGTCGCGGCCATCTGGTGGTTTGCTCGTGCTAGCGTCGCGTGGCCCTGGTTCGTGCCCATCGGCACGGCCGTCACGATGGCCGTAGGCTGGGCCCTGGGGCGGGGCTCGACGGCGGGCCCGGGCTCCACGCTTCCTGAATCAGACCGCACCCACACATCTCCATCACCTTGACCCGAACGTGAGCTACTTCTTGGGTGTCGACGGAGGAGGAACTCGTACCCGGGTGGCACTCGTCGACCAAGCGGGCACTGAATGCGCGCGTGCCGACGGTCCACCGACCCTGATCGATCCGGCGGACCCTGCTGCGACCGTCGGTGTGATCGCGGATCTGTGTCGTGAGGCGGCCTCGAAAGGCGGAGCGGATCTGCCGGTGGCGGGCCTCTGGGCCGGAATAGCGGGGGCGGGTACCGAGCCCACCAGGAGCGTCGTGGAAACGGCTCTTCGAGAAGCGGGGCTATCCTCATTGACGTCCGTCGGTGCGGACGCCGAGGCCACCTTTTACGACGCGTTCCCGTCCGGTCCGGGAATCTTGCTGATCGCAGGCACGGGATCCATCGCTCTGGGCAGGGGGGCCGACGGCTCCCGACTGCGGGTCGGGGGTTGGGGCCTTCACTTGGGGGACGAGGGAAGTGGCTATCGGATCGGGATGTCCGCCCTTCATGCGTTCGCCCGTGGCGAGGACGGCCGCGGCGTTTCCACAGAGCTTCGGGATTCGGTCCTGGAGGTGCTGGGCTTGGCCGGGCCTGGGGACCTGATCAAATGGATCGCGTCGGCGCAGAAGGCCGACGTGGCTTCTCTGGTTCCACTGATCTTCGAAGTGGCGGAAGCCGGGGACCAAGCCGCCCTGACCGTCATCGAGGAGGCCGTGGACGAACTGGTCGGGCATGTCCGGACCCTTGTGCGGCGCCTAGAGCCCTGGCCGGCAACTCCCGAGGTTGCCCTCGCCGGAGGGTTGCTCAAAGAGAACCGGCCGCTTCGGGTCCGGATGATCCGAGCGATCGAGGTATTACCCTGCCGCCATCAAGCCCGTGTGCTGGATGGGGTGAGGGGAGCTTGCTCCCTGGCGATGGGCTTGGCGGATTTGACCGATGGGTCGCCGGCTCCCTGGCCGGAATCCCTCAGCGGGAACTAGCCACGTATTCGTCGATCGCATCACGGAGTGACTCTTGGATCCACGCCCGCTTCTTGTCGTCGGTTTCGAGAAGCGTGGCACGGAAGCCGTGGTGTGTGCACTGAAAGCCTGTCAGGGGGACCACCACGATGCCGGTGGCTCCCATCAGATAGTAGACAAAGCGTTTGTCGGGCTCTACGCCCTCAGTCATTCGCTCGATGGCTTCCCTGATCTTCGGATTCTCGATGGGGAGAGACTGACTTTCGTCGAGAAGTCCGTCCTTGAACATGACCGTGTAGTAGAAGGCGCCCCCAGGCTTGTTCACAATGGTGTGCTCGCAACCCGCGAACACTTCGCTCATCTCATCAGCCCTCTGGGAGAACTGGTTCGCACGCCCCTCCAGATGCCCGGGATAACGTGCGTCCCCCATGATGCGAGGGATCGCCATCTGAGGGAGCGTGGTGGATGAAACTTCCAAGCGTTTCGCGGCGAGTAGGCTGTCCACGTACTGAGCGAAGTTGTTGTCCTTGCCCTTGTTGAGGATCTCCAGCCAGCCACAGCGCGCACCGGGCCACGGGAACTCCTTGCTGATTCCCCGCATGGCGATACCGGGAACGTCTCCGATCCACTCGCTCATGTTCAGGCGGCCCGCCCCATTGTAGACGATGTTGGCATAGATCTCGTCCGCGATCAGAAACACATCGTTTTCATGGGCGATGGAGGCGATGGTTTCCACGATCTCGCGAGGGTAGACAGCCCCGGTCGGGTTGTCCGGCGTAAGCAGTAGAATGCCGGCGATGGAATCGTTGTACTGGATCTTTTTTCGAATGTCCGCGACGTCCGGCATCCACCCGTCGTAGGGGTCCAGGTCGTAGGTGACGTGATCATACCCGGAGTGGGCCGCTTCGGCCGAGGAGTGCGTGCTGTACGCCGGAGAGGGACCCAGGATGCGAGCCTCACGGTTGAGGAAGCCGTACACCTTCGCCACGGCATCGCCGAGGCCGTTGAAAAACATGATTTCGTCCGGAGAAACACGGACCCCGTCTCGCTGGTTGACCGCCTCGGCGAGGAATTCTCGTGTTTCGGCCACCCCCTGCGTGTCGCAGTAGGCCCAGGAAGGTGCCTCGTGCACCAAGTCCGAAATCGTGTCGCGGATCCACTTTGGAGGGGTCTCTCCCTTCTGTACTGGGTCTCCGATGTTCTCCCAGGTGAGTTCGAGGCCCAAGTGTTCGAGATCGTGCGCTGCGACGACGATCTCGCGGATTTCGTACTTGAGGTTCGCCGCACCCATGTGGAGGAGGTTTCTTCGCATTGTGGTCTTTCTGTTAACGGAGCGCTTCTTCGAGGGCCGTGGCGGCGTCCGTCGAAGCGTCGCGGTACTTCACGATGATCGGGGCGTACAAATGTATCCCGTGTTGGCCGGCGAACGGTCCCGCGGCTTCGCGCGCGCCGGGCACGACCACTGATCCATCCGGGATGGTGAGGGGTTTTCCTGGCGCGGCGCGGTAGGTTTCCTCCCGCACCAAGTCGTACACCGTGGTGGACGCCGTGAGTTGGACACCCGGCGCCAGCACCGCACGCTTTCCGACCAGCGTCCCCTCGAAAACGCCCACGTTGCCGCCGATCAACACGTCGTCCTCTACGATCACTGGGCGTAGCCCCACCGGTTCCAGGACGCCACCGAGTTGGGCCCCGGCGCTCAGATGCACACGCTGGCCCACCTGGGCGCACGATCCAACCAGGGCGTGCGAGTCGATCATGGTACCCTGGCCCACGTAAGCTCCGACGTTGACGAACGCCGGAGGCATGATGATCACGTCCTTGGCCAGGAAGGCGCCGGACCGGACCGAGGTACCACCCGGCACGAGACGGATGTTCTCCTCGACGCCCCGGGTTTCACGCAGAGGCAACGTGTCCTTATCGAAAAACGGAGCCGGAGCGGCCGGAAACTCGCGGACCCGGCCAATGCGGAACGCCAGAAGGATGCCGGTTTTGACCCACTCGACGGCCTGCCATTCGTCGCCCACTCTCCGCGCCGAGCGCACGACGCCCCGTGTGAGGGCGTCCATGAGGGCGGTGACGGCGGTTTCCGCCTCATCCGAAACCGCGGCTTGCCCGTCCTCGAAGCAGCGCAGGATCTGGGCCTCGAGTTCCTCCAGGTCTTCCTGGTTACCCGCCCTCGCTCGGGTCACGTCGCACCCTCTGCGTCCAACAGACCCGCGTTGATGAGGGCACTCCGCAGGAAGGTTTCCACCTCGGCCGACGGCCGAACGAGTGGTAGGCGGTAGTGGGCTTTCCTGTGCCCCATGATCTCAAGCGCAGCTTTGACCGGGATCGGGTTCGTTTCGACGAAAATCGCGCGCATCAAGGGCAACAGACGGTAGTGCAACTCCCGGGCTCCCTCGTAGTCCCCGCCCAGCGCTGTTTCTACCATCTGCGACATCAAAGCAGGCGCCAAGTTTGCCACGACCGAGATCACGCCGTTGGCCCCTGCCGCGAGCAGGGGGAACGTGAGAGCGTCGTCGCCTGAAAGGATGGTGAACCCCTCTGGGCGTTCCCGGATGAGCGTCATGACCTGGTCGACATCACCGGAGGCCTCCTTCACGCCGGCGATGTTTTCGATCTCCGCCAGAGCAAGCACCGTTTCAGGCAGGACGTTGGACGCCGTACGACCCGGGACGTTGTAGATGATCACAGGACAGTCCACGGCACCGGCTACGGCTCGATAGTGCTCGATGAGTCCACGCTGGGTGGGTTTGTTGTAGGCGGGACTGACCGAAAGAATGCCGTCCGCTCCCGCCTCGCGCGCGGCCCTGGCTTTGCGGACCACGTCAACGGTATCACTTCCACCGGCTCCGGCGAGGACGGATGTCCTCCCGCGGGTCGCCTCGACCGTGGTACGAATCAGGAGTTTGTGTTCGTCGGTCGATAGGGTTACGCCCTCCCCTGTCGTCCCGCCGGGGACCATGACGTTGACACCGTTATCGATCTGGAACTCCACGTGCTTTCGTAGGTCCTCCACGTCGATGGAGCCATCGTCGCGGAAGGGAGTGACCAGGGCCACGCCAGTGCCCGAAAACCGTGTGTTTTCCATGTCGGTAAAGGACTGCCTATAGGATGTGAACTAGGATGTGAACGTTTCAGCCAACATGTCGTCCAACGTAAACACGCCCGACCTCCCCTGAATCCATTCGGCCGCGGCGACGGCGCCCCTCGCGAACCCCACTCGGGTTCGGGCCTCGTGGCGCAGCTCGATCTGATCGTCGGGTCCCTCCATGCCGACGACGTGCGATCCCGCAGTTTCTCCGGCCCGCTCACTGGCCACATAAAGAACCTGGGCATGCGGCTCACCGTCGGGTAGGGTAGCCGACCAACTCTCCTTGCGTGCCAGCTCTTCGATCAGAATATCCGCGAGGGTGATGGCCGTTCCACTTGGATGGTCGATCTTATGACGGTGGTGGGCTTCTCGAACATGGACGTCGTACTCGCTCAGCGCGTCGGCCATTCTTGCGGCCATTCGGGCCAAGCGCAAAAAAAGGTTTACGCCCAGTGAAAAATTGGCTGCGTGAACCATCCCTGTGCCGGCGCCGTCCACGGCGGCAACCGCCTCGTCCAGGTGTTCATGCCACCCCGTCGTGCCCACTACCGCATCCACACCGGCGGCTGCGAGCGCTGTGATATTTTCCACGGCGACGTCCGGAGCGGTGAACTCGATGGCCACGTCCGCCCCTCCTAGAGTTTCGGCGCCGATGGCGTGTGAGCCCAACGTGGGGTCGATCTTGGCGACCACCTCGTGTCCTCTTTCCATCGCCATGTTCTCGACCGCACGACCCATTTTGCCATATCCCACAAGCGCCAGTTTCATCACCGATCCCCTTGTTTCGAGGCCGCCACTTCCTTCGAGGGCTCTTCCTCTCGTGCCCTCTCCTTCAACTCGATGAGGGACAGATGGAGCCGGCGCACGAGTTCCGGAGCCTCGGCCTCATCGACAACAAAACTGATGCTGACGTCGGACGCCTGGGAGATCAGATAGACGGGTGTCTTCTCGACGGACCAGAAAACTAAAGCATCTATCCCGGGCTCTCTGAGCATGCCTCGGCCGACCACCGTGACCGTGGCGACGTCCTCCAATACGTCGACTTCCGAGAAGACTGACAGGGCACGGCGGACTTCACTGAGATCCTCGTCACGGTCAACGGTAAACGCGGTGCTGCTATGTGAGGTGGCCACGAGATCGACTGGCACTCCGTGGCGCCCCAGGACACCGAAGACCCTCGCCAGAAAGCCGTACGCGAGAGCGGTCGGGAAAGCCTTCACGCGGATGAGCGCCACGTCCGTCTTGTGTGCCACTGCCGCGAAGGCCGCCGCCGCGCCCCGGTCGGAGTGGATCAGCGTCCCGGGCCGCTCGGGCGCGAACGAGTTCTTGACGCGGAGCGGTAGGTCGCTTGCGATGACGTGTTTGGCCGCAGCCGGGTGAACGACGCGCGCTCCGAAATACGAGAGCTCGACCGCCTCCTCCGATCCGACATCCGAGACCACCCTCGATTCTCCAACCAAGCCGGGGTCTGCGGAGTGGATGCCGTCCACGTCGGTCCAAAGGACCACCTCGGGCGAGCCCAAGGCCGCGGCCAGCAAAGTCGCCGTGAAATCGGATCCGCCCCGCCCGAGCGTGGTCGTCGTCCCACCGGGTTCGCTTCCAATGAATCCTTGCACGACGGGAACCAGACCCTCTTCCACGAGCGGAAGGATGCTGCTGGGAACCAGCTTTCGGATGGACTCGAAGTCCGGCACGGCTGCGCCGAAGTCCGAATTCGTCCAGACTATCTCTCGTGCGTCCAGGACGGCTGCCGGAACGCCTTCGGCCCGGAGAGCAACCACGGTCAGCTCGACCACCAGGTCTTCACCGATGGCCATGAGCTGGTCCCCGAAGCGTCCGGCTTCTCTGCCCGGGCCCTCGTTGAGAAGCTGGATGGCGGAGTCGAAGATCTCATCGATTCGTGCAGCCACGGAGGCGCGTCCCGCCTCTCCCTCCACGATCTCATAGAGAGCGTCCAAATGCCTCTGCCTCAAGGCCGCCAGAATCGCTGACGGATCGGGCGAGGCAGCATCACCCTTGATCGTGGCGGCGTCCACCAGCCCGCTCAACTCGTTACTGACACCAGCCATAGCGGACACGACAACCACGGAGCGGTCGTCTTGATCACGAATAATCGCCGCGAGGGCTTTGAGCCTTTCGGACCCGTCCACGGAGGTGCCACCGAACTTGTGGACGCGCGGCATCGCGACGGTGACCTCGTTCGCCGACCCGTTGTCCTCGAGGTCACCGGGCTCGGTGGTCGCGCAAACTTCCGTGAGGAGGGGTCGATCCGTCATCAGCCGCTCCTGAGGACCCCCTGGGCGTGACAGAGCTCAGCGTTGAGGAGCGCTGCTCCGGCGGCACCGCGAACGAGGTTGTGACTGAGTACGAAAAACTTGGAATCCAAGACCTCACAGCGCCGGATACGGCCAACCGACACAGTCATTCCCTGCCCCAGGTCGCGGTCGAGACGCGGCTGTGGGCGGTCGTCGGCGGCCAAGACCTGCAACACGTGCTCAGGCGCGCTGGGGAGATCTCTGCAGGCATCCGGGCCTCGGTATGCTTCGAAGGCTGCGGTCACGTCCTCCACCGATGGCTTGCCCGTCAGGGCCACCGACACGGCGAGCAGATGGCCGTCCAACACGGGCACCCGGGTGCAAGATGCGCTCACCGGGAAGGTCGCTGGCTCCACGCCTTCCGGTGTGACCGTCCCGAGAATTTTTTGCGGCTCACAAGTGAGCTTGTGCTCCTCCCCGCCGATGAAGGGGATCACATTGTCCACGAGGCTCGCGGCGGGGGGGCCTGGAAGACCCGCTCCTGAGATCGACTGGAACGACGTGGTGACCACGCTCTCGATGCCGAAGGTCTCGTGGAGAGGCGCCAAAGCCACGACGAGCCCCACAGCGGCACAGTTGGGGTTGGTAACCAGAGCACCCTTCCACGGCTGGTGGCCGACGAGATCGAGGTGGTGACTGTTGACCTCCGGGATGAGCAGCGGGACCAACTCTCCCATCCGATGCGACGAGGCGTTGCTGACCACCAGGTGGCCGGCCTCCGCCAGTTGGACTTCCGACTTCTGGGCCGCTTCCGACGGCAGTGCCGAGAGCAGGATGGACGAGGTCCAAGGGCCGTCGAGGGCTTGCAGCTCGAGTCCCTGCGTCGCCGACGAAAACTGATCCGCGCCTGCCCCTGTGCGCTCAGCGAGGGTCTTTCCCACTGAGGCCTCCGAACCACACACCTCGGCCAGGCGAAACCAAGGATGGTCCTCCAAGTGCTGGACGAGCCTCTGGCCTACAGCTCCTGTTGCTCCTAGCACCCCAACATCAACACGATCGTCCAACTTCCTTCTCTCCTCTATTTCAGGTTGCTGCATCCTATGCCAAAGCGACAGGCTTCCGATCGATCGAGGCGCCATTTCGACACCCCTGGATTAACGTAAGTCGTTTTCCTATGACGATTTGACAGATTATTACCCTTCTATTCTGGCACGGCTCCTGCACGCCTGGTCGACGGGAGTCCGGGATGCGATCGAAACGTCCCCGATTCCTTTCTCGAGATTTACCCCCGTGGTTGGTCGACAGAGCAAGAGTCAGGCCTAACCCATCAACCTAAAGGAGCGATCCGATGGCACTCGTGAGATATACGCCCAGATCCACATTTGTACCGTGGCCCGAACTCGACCTGTTTTCCAACCGCCTGTCCCGCGTTTTCGGCAACGCCTGGGATGAGCCAGACCTGGCCGGCAACTGGATTCCTGCCGTGAACGTGGAAGAATCCGCCGACGAGCTGCTGCTTACCGCAGAACTGCCGGGAATGCGTGAAGAGGATGTCAACGTCAATATCGAGAACAATATCCTAACCATCCGTGGGGAGAAGCGGGAGGCACGTGAGGAGGCGGATGAGGAAAGCCGGCGCCACGTATCGGAGCGCCGGCATGGAAGTTTCCATCGGAGATTCACCCTACCGTGGTCGGTCGATGCCGACGCGATCCGAGCCGACTTCGAGGGTGGGGTCCTCACAGTCCGGTTGCCGAAGGCACCGGGGGCGAAAAGCCGCACCATCGAGATTGCAGCGAAAACGAAGTAGGGATGAGCGCCGGCGTATGGGCTCGGATCTGTCCGAGCCCATACGTTCGTTCGTGCTGAGCGCGCTACTCGCTGAGTGCGTGTAGCGCCTCTTTCATGGCGGGCGAGTTGGCCCCGATAACGGTTCCGGGCGAGAGTGCCAGCGCGCCCCCCTCTACCCGGCCCATCACACCACCGGCCTCTTCGACGATCACCCATCCCGCCGCAAAGTCCCATGGATTCAAGAACAACTCCCAGAAGGCGTCGAACCTTCCCTCCGCGAGGTAGCAGAGATCCAGGGCGGCGGCACCGCCGCGCCGGACTCCTCCACTCGCACCGAGCACACGGACCAGCTGCGCGGAATGCTCCTCAAGCAGATGTTCGGTCTTGAACGGAAATCCCGTCCCGATCAGGGCCCGGTGAATCCCCTCGACTCCTGAGACGTGGACGGGGGCGCGGTTCTTCCAGGCGCCCTCGCCCCGAGCCGCCCACCAGCGTTCTCCCGTGGGTGCGCATGAAACGGCCCCGACCGCCGGGACCCCGTCGATCGCCAATGCCACCGAAGAGGCATACATCGGATGGCCATGCAAAAAGTTCGTCGTTCCGTCGAGCGGATCGACGATCCAGGCTGGTCCCTCGGATGGTATGCCGCTCTCATCCCCTTCATGGCTTTCTTCCGCCACGATCGTGTGGTCGGGATGGTTCTCACGAATGATCGTGACGCAGGCCTCCTGAGCAGCGATATCCGTCGCTGAGACGTAGTCGGCTCGGCCTTTTTCTCGGACGTCGCTGATTCCAACCGAGGCGGCGTGGGTTTTATGGACGGCGGCAGCTGCGTCGGCGGCTTTGCGGGCTGTTTCCAGAAAGTCGGTTCGTTGGCTCGTCATCGCGGAGGGTAGCGGATCAGCCCACATCCGTCGACCCAACCGCGAATGGGCGCATTCACATCGGCTGGGGCGTCAGGTAAGTTATGCGATGAACGAGACCAGCGAAAAGACAGGAAAGGGGACGGTGCGAAAGAGGGTCCTCAGTGGCATTCAACCCACCGGTGAAGTCCATCTGGGTAATTACTTGGGAGCCCTCCGGCAGTGGGTCCACATGCAAGACCAATACGAGTGCTTCTACTCGATCGTGGATCAGCACGGGATTCTCGGAGAGGACGAGCCCGCCAGTCTTCCCGCTCGGACTTTGGACATGGCGATCAGCGTCTTGGCCGTCGGCGTCGACCCCGAGCGGTGTACACTCTTCGTTCAGTCCGACGTGCCTGAGCACGTCGAGTTGGCTTGGCTCTTTAATACCGTGGCTCCGGTTGGTGATCTCGAACGGATGACACAGTACAAGGACAAGTCGAAGCGCTACGATTCAATCCCCGTAGGGTTGCTCAACTACCCGGTTCTTCAGGCGGCCGACATTCTCATCTATCGAGCGGATGCCGTGCCTGTGGGCGATGACCAGAGGCAGCACCTGGAACTCACTCGGGACATCGCCCGGAAGTGGAACGCGCGATACGGTGAGTACTTTCCCGAGCCCGATGCCATCATCCCTGAGGTCGGCCGGATCAAGGGGCTCGACGGTGAGGCCAAGATGAGCAAGTCGCTCGGCAATACTGTCAGCATACTGGCGGACGAAGACGGAGTGTGGGAAAGCGTCAGGCGTGCGGTGACCGACCCACAGCGCGTCCGTCGCGACGACCCGGGCCGGCCCGAGGTGTGCAACGTGTTCTCGCTTCACAAACTGGTCACGGATGCGTCCCTCATTTCGGACATCGAGGAGCAGTGTAAGGCCGGGACCCGGGGGTGCGTCGACTGCAAGCGAATATTTGCTGACAGCCTCGTGCGTGAGTTCGCTCCGTTCCGTGAGCGCGCCGAACACCTCCGGGCGCACCCAGAAGAAGTGCGTGGTGTGCTGGAGGCGGGAGCCGATCGGGCGCGCGAGGTGGCTCGGGAGACGCTGGGTGAGGCTCGGGCCCGTATGGGAATCAAGTGGCGTTCCGCTCTCTGAGTGCACAGCTTTGAACAGGTCTATTCTTTGAGTTGATCGCGAATCTCCAAGGGTGCGACGCTGATGAATGAGATGTTCAAGAAGGCGATTGCGGATGGGGCGAGTGACATCCACATCAAGGCCGGTGACTTCGTGCGAGCCCGGGTGGACGGAGATCTGACTCCGCTCACCGACCAGGAGGTCTCCCACGCTCAGGTCCGGGAGTTGGCTTTGAAGCTCATTCGCCACGAACGAGACCGGTATCGCATCGACGAGATCATGGACTACCTGTGGAGGAAGGTGGGCGCGTGGTGGCTGTCGAGGTTATGCTCGTCACGGGAACGATTCGAGATTGTATTACCGACCCGGAGCGCATGGAGGAGATCATCGATTTGATCCAGGAAGGAAGAGAACAATACGGATCGCAGACCTTCGATCAGCACCTCATGGACTTGGTCAAGAGCGGAATCGTCGAATTTGAGTTGGCGAAAGCTGCCGCCAACAGCCCGAGCGACTTCGACCTCAAGTGGAACCTTCTCAGTGGATCGGAGGCTGCCACGGCGCCCGAGAGTGAGGTAGGCGGCTTCACGTTGTGAGCGTTGACCTCGCGGGTGTTCTCGTGCCCTGCACCACCCCCTTCGACCCCGTAACGGGAGACGTGGATCTCGTGGGCTTCCGTGCGAACGTGCGGAGCTTTCTGGCCCATTCGGTCCGAGGGATAGTGGTCGGAGGATCCACGGGAGAGGCAGTATTGTTGGACGAAGACGAGCGGATGGTCTTGCTCCAGGGCGCCCGTGATCTGGTTCCGGATGACCGCCTGGTGGTTGCGGGGACTGGGGCGGAGTCCACCAGGACGACCATCCGTCGTTGTGAGGAGTCTGCGGGGATGGGGGCGGACGCAGTGCTGGTCCAGCCGCCGGCGTTCTACAGGGGCGCCATGACCGACGACGCCCTCTTGGAGCACTATCGGGCAGTGGCGGCCGCATCCCCGATTCCGGTCATCCTCTATCAGGTCCCGCTACGCATGAGCACGTTGGAGTTTTCCAGCAGTCTCGTCGTGGACCTCGCCAAGATCGCCAATGTCGTGGGGATCAAGGACTCAAGGGGCAGCCTGGAGTTGGTGGCGGAGTGGGTGGACCGCACGCCTGATACCTTCCAGGTCCTGGTCGGGAGTGGCGCCATTCTGTACGGCGGCCTCGAGGTGGGCGCCGTGGGGGGCGTTCTCGCTGTCGCAAACTTGGCCCCAGGGCCGGCCTCCGCGATCCACGCAGCCCACAGAGCCGGTGATTCGGCGGAGGCGGGGAGAATGCAGGAACTAGTGGCTCCGGTGCACGTCGAGATCGTTGCTGGAATGGGTGTTCCCGGTGTGAAGGCGGGGCTAGATCTCCTCGGCCTGCGGGGGGGAGATCCGCGGCCTCCTCTCCGGCCGCTGCCCGATCGGGATCGGGATAACGTGGCTGAGGTGCTTGCTGCTGCCCAAACGGGGCCGTCGGTCGTTGACGGTGCCTCCTCCGCGCTCTAGCTTTTACTAAAGGAAGCACCACCCAGGCCCATTCCCCTCGGAATGGGTTTTTTTCTTTGGTATACGAAGGCACTTTCGGGCCTTCCAACGCGGAATGACGCCGTGTCTCGAGATAGAAATTCCGGCAACTGCATGGTAGTTGTGGGTTGCCAGTGGGGTGACGAAGGGAAGGGCAAGATCGTCGATGTCCTCGCCGGGGACGTGCATGTGGTTGCCCGTTACCAGGGTGGGGCCAACGCCGGTCACACGGTACATGCCGGAGACGATGAATTCATTCTGCATCAGATTCCGTCGGGGATCCTCCACCCGGGAAAACGCTGTCTCCTGGGTAATGGTGTGGTACTCGACGCGATCGAATTCGGGAAGGAGTACGATGAGCTGGAGGCTCGGGGTATCGCCGTCGAGGGGAGGGTCGGTGTCAGCCAGAAGGCCCACCTGGTGATGCCTTATCACCGGCTGCTCGATCAGGTCTCGGAGGATCGGGTGGAACAGAAGATCGGAACGACGGGTCGAGGGATCGGGCCGACCTACGAGGGGAAAGCGGGCCGGAGGGGTCTACGTGTTTCCGATCTCGCCCATCCCGACCGAGTCACCTCGCTCGTCGAAGAGGGAGTCGCGCGCGCGCGCCGGCGTGCCGCGGCGCTGGGCGGAGAGCTCCCGGGAGATGTCCCTGCGATGGTCGACGAGGCTCTGGCGGCAGGGGAGCGACTGCGGGAGTTCGCCACCGATACGGGCCTCGAGATCGTGCAGTCGATTCGAGACGGGAAGCGTGTGCTGCTTGAGGGAGCCCAGGGTACGGCGCTCGATCTGGATCACGGCACGTACCCTTTCGTCACGTCCTCAAGCACGACCGCCGGTGGCGCCGCTACGGGCTCGGGGATCGGGCCCACCGTGATCGACGCGGTGGTCGGCGTGGTGAAGGCCTATACCACGCGCGTAGGGAACGGGCCGCTTCCCACGGCGTTCGAGTCTGATATGGACGAGAAGCTACGAGAGTTGGGGGGGGAGTTCGGAGCGACGACCGGACGACCTCGCCGGTGCGGGTGGTTCGATGCCGTGCTCGCCCGATATGCGGCCCGCGTGAACGGGCTGACGGGATTGGCCGTGACCAAGTTGGACGTGCTCGATACGCTCCCCGAGATCTCGATCGCCACCGCTTATCGGACCCCTGAGGGAGAGGCCCGCGAATTCCCGGCCGACACGTGGCAGCTCGGCGAGGCGGAGCCGATCTACGAGACGCTCCCCGGCTGGGAGGCACCAACCGGGGACGTCAGGAAGTTGACGGATCTACCTGCTGCCGCTCGCCGTTACCTCGATCGCATCGAGGAACTTACCGAGACGCCCGTCCGAATGGTGTCCGTGGGGACCCGCCGGAAGCAGATCATCCGGGTGTGAGACTGTCCTGCCCGGTTCGTGTTTAGCGTAGGCCCGTCAAATCCTCGCTCAACTCTTTCAGCATGGCCCGCGCCTCCAGGTCGTACGCCTGAGCGTTGGGGGCCCGCCCGGCGCGTAGGCCGTTGAAGAACTGCCCACTCTCGATCTCTGTCGAAGTGACCAGCTGCATCAGAGCGGTGGCTCCCTCGTCCACGGTGGCCATGGGCCTTTGGCCCAGCCGCCGCACCATCGGGGTGTCCATATACGCTGCTGGGTGGAGGGCGTAGACCGTCACACCCGTCCCCTCGAGTTCCTCAGCGAGATCGAAAGTCATCATGACCTGGGAATGCTTGCTTTGTCCGTAGGCCCGCCCCCCGCTGAAGTTGTTCTCGATCATGACGTCGTCGAAGTCGATCGGGCTGGAGGCGAGCGATGACACGTTGATGATCCGCGAGGGTGTGCTGTCCAAGAGTCGCGGCATCAGCATTCTCGTAAGCAGAAATGGGGCCAGATAGTTGACCTGAAAACGGAACTCATGGCCGTCTTCAGAGAGGAGGCGCTCATCGGGGGCGGAGCCGAATCCCGCGTTGTTGACGAGGATGTCGAGCCTCGTGTAGTCCCGAAGGATCGTTTCCCCGAACTCACGGACCTGTGCGAAAGAAGCGAAGTCGGCGGCGTAGAACCAGGCGCTGCCCGTACCACTTCGCTCGATTTCGTCAACGAGTGCCATCCCTCGTTCACGATTGCGGCCGTGGACAATGACGTGTGCACCACCCGCAGCGATTCGGCGAGCAACCTCCTCCCCGAGGCCGCTCGTCGATCCTGTCACGAGAACCACCTGCTGGCCTGCTGAGGGTCGGGACTGAGCCCAGGCAGGCGGTGCGAGCAACAAGACGCAGGCTAGGACGGCTAGAGCCATTTTGAAGCGAGCGCCACCGTGACGTGTCATGGCTCTTCCGTTTGGGACCTGTCTGCTGCGACGCATGACCGGGACTCCGTTGTGTGTGTGCTCCGTCCCCGAATTCGGGGACGAGGGTGGGACGAAAGCTAGGTATAAGCGACACATAATAAGGTGACGTCGCCGACGATGCACGCCAACGATGAAAAGCGGGTGCACGATCTACCGTCCTACCGCCTATACTCTTATGTTTCTAAGCTTTGTCGCATCCATTCACTTGCGCATCTGTGGTGAGAGAACGGGTGTTTTGCCTATGAGGAGGACTGCGCGCCGATGTTCGATGAACTCGGCAACAAGCTGGACAGGGTTCTCGGGAAGTTTCGGCAGCGCGGCGTCATCACGGAGCCCATGATCCGGGACGGACTCCGTGAGGTCCGGCGGGTTCTTCTCGAGGCAGACGTCAACTACAAGGTGACGCGGCAGTTTCTCGAGCGCGTGCAGGAGCGGGCTCTCGGGGAACAGGTAATCAAGTCTGTTTCGCCCGGGCAGCAGGTCGTCAAGATCGTGCAGGACGAGTTGGCGGCGCTGCTCGGCGAGGGACCGGCCACGCTCGAGTGGGCGTCGTCGGTGCCGACCGTGATTTTGGTTGTGGGCCTGCAGGGTTCGGGCAAGACGACCACTGCGGCGAAGCTGGCGAAGCGGTTGTCGGGTGAGGGCAGGGCGCCCTTGCTGGTCGCGTGTGACCAATACAGGCCGGCGGCCGTCGATCAGTTGGTCACGCTTGGAGAGCAGGTCGGCGTGCCGGTTCACCGGGGCGAATCGGGTGAAGACCCGGTTGCCGTGGCGAATGCCGCCGTGGAAGCTGCACGGCGGGATAACAGGGCTGTGTTGATTGTTGATACGGCGGGTCGGCTCCAGATCGACGAGCCGATGATGGATGAGCTTCGCCGGCTCAAGGCAGACCTAGCGCCGCAGGAGATCTTGCTCGTGGCCGATGCCATGACCGGGCAGGAGGCGGTGAAGATCGCCGAGGGCTTCGACGATGTGTTGGGCCTGAGCGGTGTGATCCTCACCAAGATGGATGGGGATGCCCGGGGAGGAGCGGCGCTCTCGATACGCGGAGTGGTTGGAAAACCGATCAAGTTCGTCGGTGTTGGGGAGACGGTAGACGATCTGGAATTGACTGACCCGGATCGCATGGCCGGGCGTATCCTCAAGATGGGGGATGTGGTCGGTTTGGTGGAAAGGGCGGAGCGCGCCCTGGACCCTGGAGCGCACGAAGAGCTTCAGCAACAGATGCTCAAGGGAGGTTTTACGCTGGAAGACTTCTTGACCGCGATGCGGCAGGTCCAGAAGATGGGTCCGGTGGAACAGTTATTGAAGATGATTCCGGGTGGGGCCAAGGCGATACCCGCCGGGGGACTCGATCCAAGGAGGATGAAACATGTGGAAGCAATCATCCTTTCGATGACGAAGGCTGAACGAAGCAGGCCGGAGATTCTGGACGGGTCGCGGAGGGCGCGTATCGCCAAGGGGAGTGGGCGGCCGGTGTCGGAGGTGAATCGACTGCTCAAACAGTTCAAAGAGACGCAGAAGTTCATGAAACAGATGAGGGGCATGTTGCCCGTCTGATCACTTGAAGGCCGTTGTATTCCTTCAACGCCCTTCTGTAAAACCGCCGGATAGACCGGCCACAAAGGACGAACCGGAATGCGCACATGTCCGTAAGAATTAGACTTCGCCGTATGGGCCGTAAGAAACAGGCCCATTATCGTATTGTGGTGGCCGACTCCGCAGCGCCGCGAGATGGTCGCTTCGTGGAGACTCTCGGGTACTATAAGCCTCTGACTGTTCCGGCCCGCCTGGTGGTGGATTTGGAGAAGGCCGACGAGTGGATCGCAAAGGGCGCCGAGCAGTCCGAGACGATGCGCACGCTTCTGAACAAGGCTCGCAAGGGCGGCGACGACAAGGTCGCAATCGGCGAGATCGATCCCGAAGAGGCGAAGGCCGCGAAAGCCGTTGCCATCGAGGAGCGCCGTAAGGGCGAGGCGAAAGCCCGCGAGGAGGCGCTGGCTGCAGCGGCTGCCCAGGAGGCTGCCGCCACAGCTGCGGCCGAGGTAGAGGCTGAAGAGGCTGCCGCATCCGAGGCTGCCGAGGAGGAGCCCGCAGCTGAAGAAGAGGCCGAGCCCGAAGCGGAGGCTGCCGAGG